>ERZ724522.114-NODE-114-length-47376-cov-6.926333_pt1 | contig 47376 bp, 56 predicted proteins | sample MGYA00376055_ERZ724522 | MGnify/ENA primary metagenome ERZ724522 (study PRJEB28724, sample SAMN07190884) | wastewater metagenome | isolation source: effluent of sewage treatment plant in Hong Hong | place: Hong Kong | collected 2016-03-17 ... | reverse complement strand
GTAGATCGAGTTCATGATAGGAAGCTCCTGTGTGTTGGATACGTGGAGCACTCAGAGCGAGTGGGCTCTACACGTCTTGGATCTGTTGTGGTTGAGGTATGAAAAGGTGGACACACCTTGTGTGTCTAGATTTCGGACGGAGCCATACGGTTGGTTCGCGCTCCGTGGTATTGCCAAGACTCGCAGGTCTGGCCGCGCTACCGCTAGGTCCTTTGTAGTCGGCGAGTCGTCGTCTCGTTTATGGCCGTCGCCGTTGGACACTCCAGGACCGGAGTCACGCGCAACGGAGTCATGCGGCCGAAGGCCGGGACCAGAGCCACGCGCAGGACCACTTGGTCCGAGCATGGCGAGGACCCACCATGACGAAGAGAGCATGACGTAGGTACCCTTCAGTCCAATGGTGATGGACGTAAATGAGATGATGACGGAGAGTATGAAGCTCCTAGTGGTGCTGGGGCAGCTCTCGATGCTTGGTGATACTGCGGAGTGCGAACCAATCGTATGGCGTTAGGAAGCTTGCCTCGATGCTGGGGGAGGGTGCGATAGAGATACTCACCCGAAGGGCAGAGATATCCCCTTGGATGGCTCTGGGCGTAGCCTGAGTAGCTCGGTCCCGAAGGGAATCGCCCCAAGGCACCTATAAGTTGATGCTAAAGGTGAGGTATAAGTAGAATGATGAGACAGTTTACATGTGAACTATTATGTGTCGAGTAGAGAGTGCGACAGGAATAGATATAGAATACACAATGATATCAATAGGGTAGGAGAATACGACTAGTGTGTCTGGGTGTATCACACATATACCCCATCCCTCATGGACTCTGCATGTATCAACCGCAGGTATTCCAAAGGGAAGAACCTTTGAGGGGGGTACCCAGGGGGTGTGCCCCCTTCTCTTTGTTGTGAATTGCACCCCTAGATTTTCTAGCAGAAATTCCAGAGAAACCTTTTGGCTTTACTTGCACTATACTATTGACAATACCCTATAGCAGTGGTATAATATAGTATACTAGAAGGATATACAGATGGCACCTACTAGTAAACCCCATGGCACCTACTAGTACTCTAGAAGCGTTCCTGGGGTTTTTCTTTAGATAATAAGGTTGATTAATAAATAAGAGAGAGTTCTCTTCAGATGTTCCCTAGGGAGTACCCATAGGTTGAACCTGAAGATACCTAATAGTATTCTTATATAGTTATTATTTGTCGAGTTTCAATAGGTATGGCTGAAAAAAATCGCTTCAAGAACGATAGTGGGGTGCTTCTGCTGAAGGGTATCTTCTATGAGACCCAGATGGCTGATAAGTCCTCTGTCGTCTATACCTTGAAGAACCACGACCACGAAGGGTTCCCCTCCCTTTATCGCCTCTACATGGAGGAGAACGACCCTACCGAGTACAGGTTCGCTACCAAGCACCTGGACGGGTGGGAGCACTGGGAACGTCTCTCAGCCTGCAACTGGTTCAAGCCTTACCTGGAAGCCTGGCGCAGGGAACTCGAGGTCCGGATGAAGAGCCAGGCGCTCTCCCGGATCATGGCAGAGTCGAAGACCACCTCCCGAGAGAGCTTCAACGCCAACAAGTACCTCCTGGAGAAGGGCTGGGAGCCCAAGGAAGGCCAGTCCAAGAGAGGCCGTCCCTCCAAGGAGGAGATCAAGGCCGAGGCCCTCAACCAAGCCAACCTCCACTTCCGTGTCGATAACGACTTCGAACGTATCTCAGGAAAAACCAACTGATGGGTCTCTACAACGCCTCTGGTGCCCTCCGAGTGGCTGTCGTGAGTGGTACCAGCTACACGGGCCTGCAAGCCGCTGACGGGGCTATAAACGTCATTACATCACCAGGTGGAGCCTTCATGGGGGCATACCACCCCTGCGGTGCTCTGTACGTCACCCTCACCAGTTCCAACTCCTCGGGTATCATTGCCCCAGACGGTTCTCTCTACGTAAAGACTTCTGGCTCCAGCCAAGCACAGCTGGTTGAGGTTGTAAGTGGTTCTCTAAGTGGTGGCGGTGGTGGTTCAGCAGGATCGCCTATCGGACTCCTTCTTATTTTTACAAAAGCAAGTTAACTAGAAAGATAAACTGCTCATGGCTGATAACGTTGCAATTACCGCTGGCTCAGGCACATCGATCGCTACCGATGATATCGGTGGTGTTCACCACCAGAAGGTAAAGCTGGAGTTTGGTGTGGCTGACTCGGCCACGTTGGTCTCTGCTACCGATCCCCTTCCTGTTACTGTTTCTAATACAAATGCTAATGGTCAGGCCACGATGGCGAACTCTTCGCCTGTGGTTCTTGCATCCAACCAGTCACCCGTGTCGGTGAAGGCTGGCCAGGGTGAGTATGAGGCTGTAGCGGCTTCTGCAACCAACCAGGCCCTGGGAGCCACCGGAGCTTCTGGAGACTACCTCTCTCACGTCATTGTCATCCCGGCTACCACCAGCCCTGGAGCTGTAACGATCAAGGACAATACCACTGCGGTCATTAGTATCGCTTCTGGTACCGTCCCCAGCATCATCCCCTACGTTGTTTATGTCGGGGCCTATTCGTCTTCCGGTGCCTGGAACATCACGACTGGAACGAACGTCGCGTGCTTTGCTGTTGGTGATTTCACCTAATGCTGCACGTTCGTGGAGGTATAATTACCAACGTTGCTGGTTGGGCATCCTCAGGAGGTTCACTCCTGGATGGCTCGGAGAGTGACGGCACGCAATTGCTGGGCGCTGGTCCTGCGGCGATTACGTCTGGCTGGTCAACGCTTAACGCAACACTGACAGCAAATGCGGCGTCAGATCCCGGCGGCGGAAGCACGGCTGCAACTCTCCGCGAGACTGTTGGCGGCACTGTGCGGCACGGGATCTATCATCAGCCGACGATTACGGGTGGCGGAACATACACGTATTCGGTCTATGCGCTTTCTGTCACGCGCCGGTATCTGCAAATTCTTGTAACAACGAGCGGCGGAACGGCTGCGACAATCTGCGCGTACTTCGATCTTACGGGCGCGGCAGTAACCGACTCTCGGATTGTCAAAAACTCGGGCACGACGACCATTGGGACGCCGACAATCCAAGCTGCGGTTGGCGGGTTCTACAAGTGCTCGATCCCCGGCGTCCTGCTGAACGGAACGAACACAAACCCGTATTTCCAGATCATGTGTTCTGACGTTGCTACTTACGGTGCCCCTCTTGAAGCCGACAGCCCCGGTTTTGTCGGCAATGCGTCCAACGGTCTCAATATCTGGCGTCCGAAGGTAGCGTAAAATGTTCCTCCCATCCGCCACCCAGGGCGAACCGCCGATTGTTATCCCAGTTGCCGAGCTAATACCCGGAGCTGTGTCTGCGAATGCCTTCACCGGCTGGATTAACCCGGCTGCGCAGGTCACAAGCCGCACGATTGCGGGCTCGACCGACAATTATTTTGAGTTCCCGGTTCAATCGGACCCCCGCACGTTCATGGCGAAGACGACTTCGGCTTCGCGCGATCAGGAGTTTGTCGGCTGGGGGCCGAAGATCCGCGTATTCATCAGGTTGACGGACTCGGGAAAAGCGTTCTGTTTTACGCATATGATCAGCGATCCATCGGTGACCATTCATTATTGCCCGACCGTAGTTGAGTCGGCAGCCGATGACATCGTTGGAACGGCAGGCGGGTATTCGAACGCTCTCGGCTGGTACCCGCTCTACAGCAAGTCTGGTCTGTCTGAGATGCAGGCCGCGTTGCCGGGCTACAGCACCTCGGCTACGTCAGGGCATTATTTCACGTTCGGCACCGAGGGCGTGGACCTTTACGCCAAGTTCAACGGCGTTGAGTTCTTCCGCACCAAAAACGTCTTCATTCTGGAACCTGGGCGTGTGGCGCTCACGGCGCGTTTTGACGGCGGCTATGGTGAGGGCGGCTATCGGCAAGCAATAGTTCAACGGAGGCCCGGGACTAAGATCTACAGCGACGTTGACAGCCGGGTTCTTGACGTTCGGGACTTCGGCGCGAAGATCATTTCCCAGACGGGCAGCATGACTGCCGGGTCCAACATCGTGACGGTCACGGATGGATCGGCGTGGACCGTCGGTGACCCGATTGTCGTGTCCACGGGCGGCGAGGCAGACTTCGGTACGGGCTCGGGTGGGGCTCGCGGTGGTACGCGGGGTGTCGGCGGGCAGTGGCCGACGCTGCTTTACGCAACCGTTGCGGCGATGAATGCCGACATGACGCAAACGAATGGCCGGATTTGTGGGATCACAGGAACGGGCCGGACGTACCGCTGGGATGGCTCTTCTTGGAGCCTCTATACGACCTTCAACAATTACGTGTCATATATCCTGCCACGAGCCATCATCGGAACGGTTGTCGCGGTCAACGGGAACCAATTGACGCTGGACAAGACGGCGGTCATCAGCACTACAAACGCGCCAGTTTATTATAACTGCTATACGCCTCTGAAGAACAGCCTATTCAACAGTGGGACCAATGCGCTCAAGGCTACCAACTGCACCATCAACTGGCCTGCTGGCCGTTGGGCATGGGGCAACCCTGACAACGATCAGAACATCAGGATGTATGGATCGTCTGGCTGGACGCTGCAAGGCGCTGGGCCAACGGCAGATGGAACAGTTCTGTTTTCGCCGCGTGGCACGCTGAATCTTGACTTCAAGTGGTGCGCAACAAACGGCTTTGTCCAGGACATGCGCTTTGAGGGAAGCGGGCTTCTAACCGAGTCCCTAATCGCTTTTTATGATAATCTTGACCAATTCCAAGGGTGGACAATCCCTTTGCACATTAGGCTGAGCACCGATGTTGTTGCCCAAAGAGTGCATGGGATCAACGGGTGGCAGGGAATTATCAATATCAGCGGAAGTACCAACTGCATTCTGCGCAATTTCTACGTCTACCACGCGACGGGAACAGATCGCTATACGCAGTGGATGGTGCAGATTGCAGACGGCGTGAACTGCATCATTGAAGACGGTGAAATCGACTTTCCACAGATGATGACGGGCCTTGAGACATTCCGGTCAACGGGGTCGATCATCCGCCGAATTACGGGCCGAAACTTCACTTGGTCAACGAACGGGTCAGGCAATTTCAGGTTTGAAGAAATCACGACGCGGTTTGAGGCTCTTTGTGAAAAAATCGGTTTTCCGGTCTTGGACCAGCCCATTATTGATGTGAACACAAACATTCCTGTGATACCCGGTCAGCCGGCAGATGCCAACGCTGGTGGGTTGTTCCTGAACTGCGACATCATCATTGAGGGGCCTATGCGTGCCGATGGCGCTGTCTGGCCGATATACAATCTCAGCGGCGATACGGACAACATTGTCATCAAGGGCAAGTATCCGACAAAGCCTGTGTCTAGTCCGTCCGGGTTGATCCAGTATCCGGCAAGGACGGACGGCAACCCACGGCAGTTTGCCGTTCGTGTTGATACCGATGCACGTATTGTTACTGTCGATGGCGTTCGGATCGTGACGGATCAAACGTGGACTGCGATAGGCGGTTTCAGCGGAACCGTGAAAGCAAACACAACCGTCAAGAACTGCGTCGTTGATCATCTTGCGACGGGCGGTACGCAGACCAACAACATCACCAACGCAGCTTACATGGCTCTGTAGGGTATCATAATGACAGATGAAACAACCAAAGAAGCCCTTAAGGAGGCGTTGAAGGAATGGCTAGACGATCGTGTAAAGGAGCTAGGTTACTGGTCTATTAGAACAGTAACGGTATTAGCTCTTGGAGCGCTAACCTATTTCATTCTAAGTATGAACGGTTGGTCTGAGTGAGGAAAGAAAAGACTAAAAAGGAACTGATCAGGGAGGCAGCAGAAAACGATCTAGAGACTTTTATCCGCCTTATCCACCCACAGAGAGTTCTAGGAGCAATCCATAGCGAACTCATTCGATGGTGGACCAGGGAAGACGGTAAGAGCCACCAGCTCGTGCTCCTTCCCCGAGACCACGGCAAGAGCGCCATGGTCGCCTACCGGGTAGCCTGGGAAATCACCAGGAAGCCCTGGATCAGAGTCCTCTATATCTCGTCTACTGCCAATCTCGCTCAGAAGCAGCTTGGCTTTATCAAGGACATTCTCACCTCCGATATTTACCGCTTCTACTGGCCCGATATGGTCCATCCGGACGAGGGTAAGCGTAAGAAGTGGACGGAGTCGGAAATTGCCGTTGATCACCCAGCTCGAGTGGCTGAAAATGTACGTGACCCCACTGTCTTCACTGCTGGTCTCACAACTGGTATTACTGGCCTCCATTGTGATATTGCGGTTCTCGACGACGTAGTCGTTAAGGAGAACGCCTACACGGAAGAAGGCCGGCAGAAGGTCAAGGAGCAGTACTCGCTCCTCTCGTCCATTGAAGGTGCTGATAGCCAGGAATGGATCGTCGGTACCCGATACCATCCCAAGGATCTCTACAACGATATCGCCTCCATGGCTGTCGACCAGTTCGACGAGGAGGGTGAGGTCATCGGTTCAGACCCTCTCTACGAGGTTTTCGAACGCCAGGTGGAGGATCGAGGGGATGGAGGTGGTCAGTTCCTCTGGCCCCGGCAGATGCGCCATGATGGTAAGTGGTTCGGCTTTGATGCCAAGATCCTTGCCAAAAAGAGGGCTCAGTACCTCGATCGCATTCAGTTCCGAGCCCAGTATTACAACGACCCCAACGATGCCGAGACAGCCTCGATCTCACGGGAGTATTTCCAATACTACGACCCCATAAAGCTCCGCCGTTCGGACGGAAAGTGGTATCTGAACGGGAAGCGGCTGAACGTGTTTGCCGCTGTCGACTTCGCCTTCAGCAGAGCCCGGAGAGCAGACTTCACCGCTATTGTCGTCGTCGGCATCGATGCAGACAACAACTACTACGTCCTGGATATCGAGAGGTTCAAGACCGATAAGATATCCGACTACTTCCACAAGATCCTCTCTCTCCATAAGAAGTGGGACTTCCGGAAGATCAGGGCTGAGGTCAGTGTCGCCCAGAAGGTGATCGTCAACGACCTCAAACAGAACTACATCCGACCCCATGGCCTGGCTCTCTCCGTTGAGGAGTTTCAGCCCAACAGGCACCAGGGCAACAAGGAAGAGCGGGTAGAGGCTGTCCTGCAGCCCCGCTACCACAATCTCCAGATCTGGCACTACCAGGGCGGCAACTGCCAGGTCCTGGAAGAGGAGCTGGTTCTCACGAACCCTCCCCACGATGACGTCAAGGACTGTCTCGCAAGCTGCATCGACTCTTGCGTGCCTCCTACGGCCTCTCGTCAGAACTCAAACCCAAATCGATTTTCACAGATGACCCATAGCAAGTTCGGCGGAGTAATATAATGGGTGAAGTTATTCGAAAAGAATCGCCCCTGAACTGGGCTCTCCGAGTTACCAGTCCAGAAGATCGCGATAGCCCTGGATTCAGGAAGATCAAAGAAGGACTAGCTGCCGACGCCGTTGATATGGCGTACGAGAAGGCCCTCGACGAACGCGCATCGGGTCCTAAGAAGAAGAACCGTTAATGGCTGGCCGTACACTCGATCTCAATGACGTAATCGTCAAGGATCAGCTTGGATGCCGGATTGCCGAGACCTGGATGACCTGGAACATGTTCAGGGCAAAGAAGGTATCGGATTGGGACGAGGTACGGCGCTACGTCTACGCCACTGACACCTCCGTCACGACGAACTCCAAGCTCCCCTGGAAAAACAAGACCACCATCCCCAAGCTCTGCCAGATCCGGGACAACCTCTACGCCAACTACATGGCGTCCATGTTCCCGAAGCGCAAATGGCTTGTCTGGGAGCCCGATGACAAGGCTTCCAACGATCCTGAGAAGCGGGAGGCCATCACCTCCTACAGCGCCTGGATGGTTGCCCAGGACGTGTTCAAGAAGGAGATCCAGAAGCTCGTCCTCGACTACATCGACTATGGCAACTGTTTTGTCATGGCCGATTGGACCGATAACACGGTCGAACTCCAGGACCGGACCCAGGTCGGCTATGTCGGCCCTGTCCCGAAGCGTATCTCTCCCCTGGACATCGTCTTCAACCCCACGGCTCCCTCGTTCGAGCAGAGCCCAAAGATCATCCGGTCGATCGTCTCCAAGGGCGAGGTGAAGGAGATCCTCAGCCGGCTCTCTACCCCCGATACCAAGGAGGAGTACGAAGCCCTCTGGACGTACCTCAAGGACGTCCGCATGAGGATGAACGCCTACAGCGGAGACCTCACCGAGAAGGATGCCTACTTCCAGGTGGATGGGTTCACCTCCTACCGGGACTACCTCCAGTCCGACTACATGGAGATCCTCACCTTCTACGGGGACCTCTACGATGACGAGACGGACACTTTCCTCCGCAACCATGTGATCACGGTCGTTGACCGCCACAAGGTCCTCCACAAGGCTCCTAACCCCTCCTACTTCGGCACTGCCCCCATCTACCACGTTGGCTGGCGTCCCCGTCAGGACAACCTCTGGGCCATGGGACCTCTCGATAACCTGGTCGGCATGCAGTACCGCATCGACCACATCGAGAACCTCAAGGCAGACGTTTTTGATCTCACGGCCTTCCCGCCTCTGAAGATCAAGGGCTACGTCGAGGATTTCACCTGGGGACCGTTTGAGAAGATCAACGTAGGGGACGATGGCGACGTGGAGATTATGTCTCCCGACATCAACGCCCTCAACGCCAACATCGAGATCCAGAACCTCGAGAAGCTGATGGAGGAAATGGCCGGGGCTCCCAAGGAGGCCATGGGCTTCCGTACCCCCGGTGAGAAGACGATGTACGAGGTCCAGCGCCTCGAGAACGCCGCTTCTCGCGTCTTCCAGAACAAGATCGCCCAGTTCGAGGAGCAGCTCGTGGAGCGCCTCTTGAACGCCATGCTGGAGCTGGCCCGCCGCAAGGTGACCAACACCTCCATCCGGGTGTTCAACGACGACTACAAGTTCTCCACGTTCATGCAGCTGACCCCCCAGGACATCACTGGGAATGGTCGTATCCGACCCATTGCAGCCAGGCACTTTGCCGAGAGGGCTGAGAGGGTCCAGAACATCAACGCTTTCTTCCAGTCGGCCCTGGGCCAGGATCCCGACATCAAGGCTCACTTCAGCTCAATCGCGCTGGCCAAGATGTTCGAGGAGATGCTGGAGATCGAGGACTACGAGATCGTCAAGCCCTTCGTTCGCATGGACGAGCAGGCAGACGCACAACGCCTGATGAATTCCCATCAGGAACAGGTCGGGATGGAGATGCAGACCCCACATGGGCTGGCTCCAGACGATTACGACCCAGACATGGACCCTCAGCTTGAAGGCCCCTCTGACGAGGACCCGGCTGAATTGGAGATGCAATAGTTGAGTTCTCTGCCCACGGTGTGGACCAAACACCTCAAAGGCCAAGACAAAGAACAATTTGAGTCAGTCCTTCGCAACAGTAAGCAGGCTCTCTCTCGTCTGGTCGACATCCTGGACGAGAAGATGGAAGTCCAAAGCAACTCGGAAACCCGGGTGGAAGACTTCTCGGACCCTAACTGGCCCTACAAGCAAGCATTTCGCAACGGGCAAAAGTCCAGCTTGAGGGAAATACGCGAACTACTCAAATTCATTAAAGGATAATAGATGACCGATCTATTCGATAACGACAGCATTCAGGACCAGGAAGTTGTCGTCAAGGTGGAAGACCTCGTTGGTGAGGGCAAGAAGTTCAAGTCCGTTGAGGACCTGGCCAAGGGCAAGGTTACTGCGGATCAGTTCATCGAGCAGCTCAAGAAAGAGAACGAGGACCTCCGTAACGAAATGAAGACGCGGATCACGCTCGAGGAGTTCATGACCAAGGTGAACACTCCAGCCATTACGCAGAACACGGACCCGGCCCATAACCAGAATCCGGCGAGTGAAAAGCCAACCTCCGCGATGACGCCCGAACAGCTCGAACAGCTTCTCGATAAGAAGCTCCAAGAGCGCGAATCGGCAAATGTCCAGAGGCAGAACCTGAACGCTGTCAAGCAGCGCCTCCAGGACGCTTTCGGACCCAACTACGTCACCACACTAGACGAAAAGGCTAAGTCCCTCGGCCTCAGTCGTGACTTCTTCAACAACCTCGCCGCCACCCAGCCCAACGCGCTTTTCGCAATGCTTGGTGTCGATGGGCAGAGGCGACAGGAGCCCGGGCTGTTTACGCCCCCTCCGTCTTCCGCATCGATGTCCTCCAGGTCCAATACGCCTGTGGATCGTACGGAAGCCTTCTACAACAACCTGAAGAAGACCAATCCGACTGAATACTGGTCTGCCTCTACGCAGGCTCAAATGCACCGAGACGCTATTCGGCTAGGAGAAAAGTTTTTTAGCTCATAAGGAATTATAACAAATGGCCGGTTTTTCTACTGGTAATAACGAACATCTTATTCGTTCGAACATCTGGTCGACCCAGATCAAGGAAGTCCTCCAGGACGAACTGATGGGTACGAAGTACGTGGATATGATCACGGACTTCCCCGATGGCGATACGATCAACATTCCGTCGATTGGTCAGGCTGAAGTCCTCGACTATGACGAGGGGCAGGCCATCCGCTACACGGCGATGGACACCGGCAACTTCACCTTCTCGATCAACAAGTACAAGTCTTCGGCTACGTACATCACCGAGAAGATGAAGCAGGACAGCTTCTATATGAGCCGTCTTGTGTCGAGCTTCGTCCCGAAGCAGTCCCGCGCCATCATGAAGGCGATGGAAGCCGACATCATGTCGATCGGCCCCGATGGCCAGACCTCGGGCAACCTCAACGCCATTAACGGCGCTAATCATCGCTTTATCGGTGGCGGCACCAACGAGGTGATCGCTGTCCAGGACTTTGCCAAGGCGAAGTATGCCCTGCAGAAGGCGAACGTCCCGATGGTCAACCTGGTCGCCGTTGTCGACCCCTCGGTCGAGTACACCCTCTCGACGATCACCAACCTGACGAACATTTCCAACAACCCTCGTTGGGAAGGCATCGTCCGTGACGGTATGTCGACGGGCATGAAGTTCGTCAGCAACGTCTATGGCTTTGACGTCTACGTGTCGCAGAACCTGAAGACGGGTGTGAACGAGACCATCAACGGAGTTACCTCCGGTGCTGGTGTCGCCAACCTCTTCTTCTCGGCCGCTCCCGACGTTCTTCCGTTTGTCGGTAACGTCCGTCAGCAGCCCAAGGTTGACTCCGAGTTCAACAAGGACCTGCAGCGTGAAGAGTATGTGACGACCTGCCGTTACGGCTTCAAGCTCTACCGTCCGGAGAACCTCGTCGTTGTCATCACTGACACGGACCAGGTCTAATTTACTGAATAGGAGTTTACACTATGGCTTGGACTAATTCCGACGGCCTTTACATTAAGTTTGGTCTTGAAGAGGGTACCGTTGGTACTGCTGGCGAATACAGCGTCATGATTGGCCCTGAGCATGTCACGGAAGCCGTGATTACGCTTACGGGTCTGGGGACGTCTGCCGCCATCCAGGATCAGCACGTTACGATCCCCTCGGGTGTCCGCATCACGAAGGTGAAGGTCATCAACGAGACGGCTGCTACCTCCGGTGGCTCTGCTGTCCTGAACGTTGGCCTCCAGCGCCTCGACCGCTCCACGGAGCTGGACTACGACGGCCTCCTGGCTGCTGCTCCCCTCGCTGATTACAACCTGGCCGGCGAGACCAAGGAGTACATTATCGGTGTGACGGGTGTCGGTGCTCTCGTGGGTACCACGACTGCCAACCCTGGTTACATCACGGCTGACTACGACACTGCTGCCTTCACGGCTGGCAAGGTTCGTGTCCAGATCTTCTGGTACAAGCCGTAATTTAGAAAGGGCTCCTCTACTTATGGGGAGCCCTACTCTTTTAATTTAAGGAGGCTATTTTGACCGATCTTGCTAAGACTATTGATGCCCTCCGTTGGCTTGCTGGTGAATCCGAGGCTGTTGCGGCGCTCGAAGCCCTCGACGAGAATGTTGCAGCGGTGGTCGCTGAGCGCGATGCCGCTGTGAATCGTGCCACGGCTCTGGAAGAGGCTCTTGCCCGCTCTCAGTCTGCTGCAGCTGCCCTGACGGCGATTATCACCAAGGTTCGTGAAGACGCTGCTGACGGTGTTCTGGATAACCCTGTCCCTGACGTGGTCTAAGTATAATGGCAACGTGGACCAATTCAGACGGCTTGCGTATCCGTTTTGCTAGAGAAGAAGCTTCCAGCAATCTAGACGGTGGATCTGTTTCGGAAGGCTACAAGACGTACAATGTCGTTTCGGCAGGTGCTATTGGTGACGGTGTTACTGATTCAACCACGGCTTTCCAGCGCTGTATTACCGCAGCCGAGCGATTTGCACCTTATGGTATCGTAGAAGTTCCTGAGGGGACGTATCTCGTCTCCGGACTTACCATTACCAAGAAGATCAACATCTTCGGCAAGGGTAAGCTTCATTCCGTGATCAAGTTGAAGGACGGTTCCAATACAAGCGTCTTCACCTACACTGGCGAAACGACTGGTGCCTCCTATGCCAACCTGCAGCCGCAGCTCAGAGACATTGGCGTTAATGGTAACAAGGCCAACCAGTCGGGTACGAGTCATGGGATCTACTTCCCTGACGTAGCCTACTCGGTAGACACGGATTACGCCTTCTCTCTGTCGATCTTTGAATGCGATATTCGTGACTGTCTCACTAATGGTATCCGTATCGGCAACAACCGTAATGCCGGTAATTTTACTCGTGGTAGCGTGAAGGACTGTGGCTCTTCGGGCATTCACATTGGTTCTGCCTCTGACTGGCATCTTCACCACTTCGGTAGTGGTGGCAATGGTGGATACGGTGTCTACAATGTTGGTGGCCAATCACTACGTATCTTCGATCCGGACATCTACAGTAATACGCTCTCAGGCATCCGTATGGACTCCACGGCCAATGGCATGTGGGTCACTGGTGGGTCTATCGACCGTAATTACCAAAACGGTGTCTACCTAGCCGGCGATAGTGGGTCTCCTTACGATCGTCGTACTGTGTTTATTGGTACGAAGTTCTACAAGAACTCCATGGAAGGTACGAACCAGTATTCCCATTTCTACCTCAACGATCATTACGGTGGGGCTGCAATTGGATGTCTGTTCGATCAAGACGCCTCGGTTAACGCCAAGTACATCGTCAATTTCAATGGAGCCTCTGGTCGGTTCCGCCTTACGGACTGTCTTTGGAATCGAAATGCAGCTCCCTGGGGTACGGCTCTCACTGATAACTTCATCGAGCTTATCCAGAGTGGCAACAGCTCAATGTACGACACAGCTTCCGCTGTGACTGCAGCTGGTACCACGATCTCTGATGCCTTCTCGCTTGTATACCCAATCAATCGTGTTTCTACGGGTGCAGCTAACTCCGGTGTGAAGCTGCCTACTGCCTCGTACCATGGTCAGTCGGTCCATGTGACCAACACCACAGGTAACACCATTCTTGTTTATCCGCAGTCTACTCAGCAGATCAATGGTGGTGGGAACGGAGTATCTTCGTCTCTGTCTAACGGCTCCGGTCGTGAATACCGGTATGACGCTACTATTCCCTCTTGGTATTCATACGTGCGCTAATGGCAAAACTTACTCTCACTGACATCGCTAATCTCCAGAACGAGACGACTGCTGTAGCGGCTATCAACGCCAACAACGCAGCAATTGAGGCTGCGCTTGAGAACACCCTGTCGAGGGATGGTACGTCACCAAATGGGATGACCTCCGATTTCGATATGAACGGGAGGAAGATCCTCAACCTCCCGGCAGCCTCCAGCAATACCGAACCCGTCCGCAAGGCTGAGTTCGATGCTGCCGTGGGTGGTGTCAACAACATCTCAGCTGACGTGGCCGCAGCCGCTGCCAGCGCTTCTGCTGCTGCAGCCTCTGCTGTCTCCGCCGCAGCCAGTGCCGCAGCTGCTTCGGCTGGTACTGTGGCTGACAATGGCGTCACGACCATCAAGATCGTGGATGACAACGTCACCAATGCCAAGCTGGCCAACATGGCTACCAGGACCATCAAGGCCCGCAAGACGGGCTCCACTGGTGATCCTGAGGACTGCACGCTTAGTGAGGTCCTGGACTTCATCACCTCGGCCGCCCAGGGCGATATCCTCTATAGAGGAGCTTCTGCCTGGGCTCGCCTGGGAGCTGGCACTGCTGGACAGATCCTCCAGACGAATGGAACGGGTGCTAACCCGTCCTGGGCTACTCCTGTCGCTAATCCCACCGGCACCATCATCATGTTTGCCGATGACGTGGCTCCTACGGGCTACCTGGAGTGCGATGGTGCTGCCGTAAGCCGTACCACCTACGCAACCCTCTTCGCCCTCGTAGGGACGACCTGGGGATCTGGAGATGGTTCGACCACCTTCAACCTCCCCGATATGCGTGGTGAGTTTGTCCGTGGCTGGGACCATGGCCGTGGTGTCGACTCCGGTCGATCCTTCGCTAGTGCTCAGTCCGAGAGCATCGGTCCGCACAACCACACGGCTACGACCACCGGCAGCACTTCCAGCTCTGGTGATCATACTCACACGCTGAGTCACACTCAGAACTCAGGTGGAGTAGTGAGTGACAGATACATTACGTCTACTTCTGAAGGTGTGGGTACGACGAATGCGACAACCTCTACAAACGGTGCTCACACCCATACGCTGACACTCTCGACGACTGTGAACAACAACAGCGGTACCGAGAACCGTCCTCGTAACAAGGCTGTGATGTTCTGCATCAAGACATGAGTATATTATGAACCGCAAGGTATTCTACGAGTACGTCCTCAGGGCTCCTTTCGGAGGCAGGCTTTCTCCCTCGCAGAGGGATGGTCTCGACCGCATCCTGGACTACTGGGATACTCAGGGTCTCGAAGACGATCGGTGGCTGGCCTACATGCTGGCCACTGTCTTTCACGAGACCGGAGCGACCATGCAGCCGGTGGTGGAGAAGGGCTCCAAGACGTATCTCCAGGGCAAGCCCTACTACCCCTGGATTGGTCGTGGCCTGGTCCAAATCACCTGGAAAGAGAATTACGACAAGTTCGGGATCAAGCGTCCTGAGAAGGCCCTGGAATGGGACACTGCCCTGGACATCATGTTCCGGGGAATGACCGAGGGGATGTTCTCGGGCAAGGCCCTCAAGCACTACTTCAACGACCGCAAGAACGACCCCATTGGTGCCCGCAGGATTATCAACATCCAGGACAAGGCAAAGCTCATTGCCGGCTACCACAAGAACTTCCTGGACAGCATCCAGGCTGCCAAGACTGAGGAAGCCCCTACGGAGCCCGTAGACGGCCAAGAGCCCGGCTCCGCTACACCCCTACTGGCGGATACGTCCGTGCGTACTGTAGCAGCCTCTGTGACGTCCTCAGGGGCACTCGGTTGGGTGATGTCCTATGTCGACAGCTGGGAAGGTGTCGTCATGATCTGTGTACTGGGTGCAGTGGCTATCGGATGTCTGACCTACTACCTTACCCATAGGCAGAAAGAAAAGTACCAGAATGGTCTCTAATTTAATAAGGCTCCTCACAGGACTGAAAGCTAAGGTGTACCTATGGGGAGCTGCTGTGGTTGTCGCTCTAGGTGTTCTCCTAAAGATATATACTAAAGGTAGGTCCGATGGGTCTCAGTCCCTCAAGGACGCCATCAATAGGCGGAATGAAAAGATCCAGGATGAGTGGAAAGAGATCGATAATACCCCTGTTGACTTTGACAGTGCTGTTGAGCGGTTGCGTCAGAGATCTGCCAAAGCAGGTAATAAGTCCCCGACTTGACCCTCCTCCCTTCAGCGTCATTGACGCTCTGGGGGCAGCCTGCAAGAAAGATCTTCAGGCTTGTCGTTGGACAGTTGATTTGGAAAAGTTTTACCAGAAGCAAGATGTCATCCAATGAGTAAAATGACAGTTCTCGACCTCACTCAAAAGATCCTCCGTTCCATCGGGGGTGATGAGGTCAACAGTATTTCCGACACTGTCGAGTCTCTGGACGTTGTCGACATCATCGAAGAGACCTACCAGGACATTGTAGCGCGTCTCAATCTCCCGGAGATGTACGAAGTCTTTGGGCTACAGGCTAGCGGAGATACTAATCTCCCGGTCACGATGTACGTTCCCAATACTATTGACACTGTTCTCTGGGTAAAGTATAATGTAGTACAGTATGGTGAAACTGACCCAGATTGGAAAGATATCAAATGGTTGGAGCCATACGAGTTTATCTCCCACGTCAATGAGTTCAAGCTCTCCGATACCGAGGTGATCTCCTATACCACCGGTGATGGCAAGACCCTCTTCTGCTATAACGACCGAGAGCCCACCTATTACACCTCCCTCGATGATCGTACGATCGTTTTTGATGCCTACGACTCCACTGTCGACAGCACGCTGAGCGAGGTCAAGACCCAGTGCTACGGCACCAGGATTCCGGTCTTCACCAAGGATGACGACTTCATCCCCGACCTGGACTCCAACATGTTTCCTCTGCTGCTCAATGAAGCCAAGGCCACTGCCTTTGTCGAACTGAAGCAGACCCAGAATATGCGAGCTGAGAAGATTGCAAAGAAGCATTGGATCGGCCAGCAGACCAGTAAAGAAAATGTCCGTGGAGATAAGCTGTTCAAGAAGCTCCCACATTACGGAAGGAAGTAAGTTTGTTCGATATGATTGATGAACGGTCTGACAAGGACCTGTCTCTCGACCGTACCATGGATCTCGGTAACAACGTGGTCCACATCAAGAAGGAAGGCCCTTACGGGTTCTGGTTCATCTCCCTGGAGAAGGGACAGCTTCCGAACCAGCTCAAGGGTTCCTACACGTCGTTCCTGGAAGCGGAGAAGGCAGTCAGCTTCTACTACATCAACGAAAAGGGACGTGACCTGAAGCCTGCTGTGAAGTAATTGAAGGACTTAGATGGCCAGGAATATTGCCACAAGCATTGAGAACAACTTTATCAATGGCCTTGTAACTGAAGCAACGGCTCTCAATTTCCCAGAGAATGCAGCCAGCGAAACTTACAATTGCGTCTTCTGGCCAAAAGCAAACTTCACTCGTCGTAAAGGTATCGACTACGAAACGTCTTATCTCCTGAATACGGAGAACCGTACTGACGTAGTGGTCAACTCCCACCTTTGGCAGAATGCTGCCGGCAATGGTCTCTACAACTTCGTAGTCCTCCAGGTCGGCAACACTCTGTCTTTCTATCGGGTGTCGTCTACCGGGAACTTGAGTGCCAACAAAAACGCCTCTACGATCAGCCTGGACACCTACAAGGTCTCCGGGGCTCCCAGCGTCTCGACGGTCGAAGCCCAGTTTGCCTACGGGCAGGGGTACCTCTTTGTCACCCACCCCTACTGTGAGCCGTTCTACGTAGCCTACGACCCCTCTGGAAACACGTTCTCGGCTACCGAAATCACCATCTACATCCGGGATACCGAAGGACTGGATGACGGCTACGCCATCACGGCTCGACCTGGTGGCGGTGGTAACAACGCCCATATCTACAACACCTACAACCAGGGCTGGAGCAATGCCAACGCCAATACGTTTGCTTCAGCTATTGGCGGCTGGCCCTCGAATGCCGATGTCTGGTGGGTCTACAAGGACGCCAGTGAGGTGTTCACCCCTAGCCTAGCCAATCAGATCTACCGGGGCAACAGCCCAGCCCCCAGAGGCTCATTCATCCTAGAGGCGTTCTACCAGGATCGCACTGGTGTCTCGGGGCAGGGTGGACTCTCTATCGTCAGCTCCGGGTACCAGAGACCCAGCACCTGTGCCTTCTTCGCCAGCCGTGTCTTCTACGCCGGTACCCAGGCCCAGGGCTTCAACAATAAGATCTACTACTCCCAGATCGTGGAGAATGAGGATCAGTTCGGGAAGTGCTACCAGCAGAATGAACCAGCCTCAGAAACCAACTTCGACTTGCTTGCCACCGATGGAGGAACAATCAACATCCTCGACATCGGTACCATCGTTAAGATGGTTTCAATCCAATCTTCCCTTCTTATCTTTGCAACCAACGGCGTCTGGTCAATTTCCGGTTCGACAGGAACTGGGTTCACAGCTATGGACTTCACCGTCCGACGCCTGTCCACAGTGCCTGCTCTTACAGCCTCGAGCTTCGTAGACGTAGGCGGTATGCCAGCCTGGTGGAACACCGATGGCATCTACACCATGGCCCAGACCAACCAGCTTGGTGATATGGGTGTCGTCTCTGCCAGTGAGAAGAAGATCAAGCAGTTCTTTGACGCCATACCCAATGACTCGAAGAGTTACGCCAAGGGTTTCTACAACGCCTTGGACAAGACGGTCCAGTGGGTCTACCGATCCACCAGTGCCAACGGCAACGTCACTGACGCCTATACGTTCGACCGAGTCCTGAACTTCAACACAACCACTGGGGCATTCTACCCCTGGTCCGTGGACAGCTCTCCGGTCGGTATCAACGGTCTGGTGGCTGTGCAACTGACAAGCCCTACGGCCGAGGACAGCACGGTTTTCAAGTACCTCTGTTCCTACCCTGACGCAGGCTCCTACAAGATGACCTTTGCCGAGGAGTCTGACGAGAGGTTTGTGGACTGGTACACCAAGGACAGCACTGGGGTCGAATACGAAAGCTACGTCATCTCTGGCAACAAGGTTCGTGGTGACGCACAGAAACAGTTCAATAGCAATTACGTCTTCCTCTACGCTGGCAACAGCGAGCCTACTACGGTCTACTTCCAAGGTATCTGGGACTACGCAAATGACGGAGCGGAGGGTAATTGGACCTCCCGTCAGCGCTGTCAGTTCACCAACACCCACAGGAACTACGACCACAAGAGGCTGAGGGTGAGGGGTTCGGGACTGGCTCTCCAGTTCAAACTCTCCTCCCTGTCCGGTGAACCGTTCGACATCGTTGGCTGGTCAGTCTTCGAGTCGGCTAACGCGAGTCCTTGATGCTTAAGATCGCTACCTGGGACGACTTCTTCGACATACGGGATATGCTGGAGAAGTTTGCCCACGCAAGTCCCTACAAGAACGTAGACCTGGACTTCAACAAGATGGAATCCCTGATCGAAGGGATTCTCAATGGAGACAAGAGCAAGGCCATTATCCTCCTCTACATCAAGAACGAACGACCTGTTGGTCTGTTGGCTGGGATGAAGGCGGAGATGACTTTGAACTATGATCAGCTGGCTCATGAACTCATCTGGTGGGTGGACCCTGACCACAGAGGTGGCAGAGCCGGAATAGAACTCTTCAAAGCTTTTGAATTCTGGGCCAAGAAGGTTGGGTGCAAGAAGGTCCAGATGTCTCTAGTCGAAACAGAAGATGCACCCGCAGTGCAAAAGATTTACACGAAGTTCGGTTACACCTGTACCGAAAGAGCTTTTCTAAAGGATATTTGATGGCCGCAGTTAGTACACTTATTGCAGCAGTTGGTGTTGCAGCCGGCCTTGCTGGAAGCTATGTCCAGTACCGTGGAGCCCAGCAGCAGGCCAAGGCGCAGAAGCAGCTGGTGGCTGCCCAGCAGCAGGCTGAGAACTCCCGACAGCAGCAGATGAACCTGGATGCTACCCGCAAGAAGCGGGAGATCATCCGTCAGGCTCAGGTGGCTCGTGCCCAGGCTGTGTCCACGGCCAACGCCCAGGGGGCTGGTGACTCCAGCGCTCTCATGGGAGCTGAGGGTGCGATCATGGGTCAGTCCGGTGTGAACTACCTGGGTGTCTCCCAGAACCAGCAGATCGGTAACGACATCTTCGCAGCCAATGCGTCGGCTGGTCGAGCCAGGTCCATGGAGGCTGATGCCGGTTCCATGATGGCCATGGGCGGAGGTATCTCCTCGCTTGGCGGAGCCCTTGTGAAGAACTCTGGCACGATTGCCCGTGTGGGTGGCTGGTCGTAATGGTGGACTTTGCCCCGACCGAAGAGAAGATCAGCCTTGGTCCTGAGGACCAGAATACGGGAGAAGCGCCGATCTCCCTTGATCCGACCGCTCCTGAGGTATCCGACTCCGCAGCCGAAAGGCGCTCGAACGAAGCTCACGTAGCCCTGGGGAAAGACTCCCCGGGGCTTGATGCTATTCGTCTGTCGATCCGCAATGGGTCGGAGAGGGATATCCGTCTGAATGCAGCTACGCTGGCTGACATGGAGGCTGAGAAGCAGAGGCTGTCCATCGTCCAGGAGGAAGCCCAGAAGGGTGCTCCCGATCCCGACAGGCTGCTGACCATTGCCCAGCATGGCCTGGTCCGTCGCAACCCCGATACGATCCTCGAATTCAAGTTGGCTGATGCTGTCGTCAACCAGGTCTCCAGCCTTCTGGGTGGAGCTTCCAAGGTTGTCCTGGGTGCCTTCGGTATGGACAGCGACAACTCTCTCGATGCCACGGATGCTACCCGTGATGCCATCGTCAAGAACCGCCTGGTGCAGAACCGGGTGGAGGAAGCCGAGGATGCCCTCAAGCGTCAGTCTGGTGGTTCTCGTGCTTTGGATCTCCTCGAAGGCTTTGTCCCCGGTGTCAACTGGCTCCGGTTGAGCAGGGCTGCCAAAGACCTCCCCATCGGTGTGGATTTCCCCGGTGCCACCATGGAGTCGACCGTCAGGTCTCTCTATGCGCTGCCTCCTGACCGCTTCAAGGAAGAGTTCGACAAGGTTTTCGACTACCTCAAACAGCGCTCCCCCGCTGATGCCGCCAAGTTTGCCCATGCCATGCAGTCGTACTCCAAGTCTGATGCTGCTTTTGACAGCGCCATGGAGGCTCTCAACTGGATCGGTATCCCCGGTGTCAACGAAGCCGGTAAGGTGGTCAAGGGAGTCGCTGGACAGGTTCTCCGTAGGGAGGTAGCCGGGGCTGGTGCCAAGGCCGCTGACAACGCTCTAAAGAGTTCTACAAGCCTGTCCTCGGGAACGCTTGACGGAGTCTTCACGACACCGGAATTCACAGCACAACGAGACAAGCTACGAAGCCTCAAGAGTGAACGAGAAGCTTCTCTCAAGGCAATCGACAGTCTCCTTGTCGAGTTGAACGATCTTGCCCGTAAGGCGTTTCCGGGTAAAGAGAGCTTTGAAGACATTCGCAGAGGACTAAAGGCCGATGAGTTTGAACGCATCCGCAAAGGTCTTACTCCATCGGAAGGTCTCTTTGACGACATCCAAAAGGGTCTAAAGAATGATGAATTCAACCGTATCAAAGACGGTCTGAAGTCGGACGAACAGCGACGTGCTCAAGAACTTCTCGCTAAGAAGTGGGAGGAGCATGATGCCATTGGACGTAAGCTGGAGAAACTCGACAAGCAGATTGAAAGCCAGAGTGTTGTTGTAGGACTTGTCAAAGACAGGGCCGTTCGGACTGTCAATGAGTTTCAGAACGTCATGCGTGCTGTGTTCAGGGGAGCTACCGCTGACAGCACCATCGACGTTGGTCGAGCCTTCTCCATCGCTGGAGACACCGAGAAGGCAGCTGCAGCCAATGCAGCCAGGTCTGCTACCCAGGCATTCAAGGATATCGACCCGGCCATGAACCGTGGCTGGATGATGTCCCACATCCCCTCTATCTTTAATCCCAACGCCCTGTCCGATGGTTCGGCTCTGGCAAGGGAGCTGACGGAGCGTGTCGTCGAAAGGCTTCGGGCTGGTGGCAACACCCTCCTCAATGCCCTGGACGATGCCAAGGTCTCCCGCCTCACTCCCGAGGCTGAACAGGTTGGTATCCTCGAGGCACTGGAGAGAGCCAAGTCCGACTACAGCCACGTCAGGCATGCCCTCCTGGATATGGAGCATACGGTCGTCCCGGCTGAGAAGAACGCCTCCAACACCACCGAGGTGTCGATCTACCTGGGCAAGACGGACGGTACCTTGTTCAAGGACGGAGCCGAGGCCGCCAAGTTCGGTGAGCTGTACGGCATGCTGCCCTCGGACATCCAGCCTGTGCAGCAGGGAGCCGGGTGGACTCTCAAGGTCACTCGTCCTGTGGATGAGACCTCCGATGGTGTCCGAGCTGCCATGGTGGCTACCAAGCGCAACCAGACACCCCAGGGTTTCTTCAACCAGGTGTTCACCGGCTTCCTCAGGTCGGCGGAGGATTTGATCTCCCCGTTCCAGTCGGAACAGAGGCACATCGCCCAGCATGCCCACCAGAAGATGGTGAAGGCTGTGCAGGAGGTGGCTCAGAACATTCAGGACCTCTCCAATGCGGAGAAGGTCGACCTCAAGCGCATCCTTGAGGATCATAAGTCCTACTTCAACGAGGACGAGTTCGGTAATAAGACGATTGGTCGCTTTGCCAGGAACGTGGACGAGCTGATCGAGGACTACCGTAGGATCACCGGCAAGGTTCCTAACGAGAAGGAGATCACTGCCTACTTCTCCTACGTCCAGCTCAATGATTTCGACTGGCTCAATCGCAACTTCACTATCTACCGTGACAAGGTTCGTCAGGGCATCCAGCGTTATGCACTAAGGGTTCATAACGACCAGGGTGAAATCATGACTGCCAAAGCCTGGGACGGTAAGCAGGTCAAAGAGCTACCCAAGAACATCGACACGGATGCCGGTGTCTACATCCACTGGAACAGCTCCTTCGAGAACGAGGGACAGTTCGTCAGGCTCAAGAGCCTCGATGCTGATACCCGCAAGACGATTGACGATCTCCTGGCTGAGGGCAGCTACAAGATCATCCAGGTGGCCAACCCTATGGAACGGCCCCTGAGGAGCATTGCCCAGACCGAACGTCCCGTCCACTTCGTCATCACGAAGAACCTGGAGGTTGGTCGTCAGAGCTGGCAGCAGATCCCCTACCGTCCCGGTGGTCACAAAGAGTACAACGTCAAGTTCTTCGTCAAGCAGCCTAAAGTCGTGCGTATGGAAGAAGGGGATATCTCTTCTGAACCGTCCATCACGACCCGTAGCTTTAAGACAAGTCAAGGACGAGACACTAATGTCTTTGTCTCCAACAATCGTATTGTTACTGTCGTAGACATCGACGGGGTTCCTCAGCCCTTCTATATCAGCACAGGCAGTGGTGGTAAGAAAAGTGTAGAGACTGGTAAGTGGTACCCATACTTTGGAAACGGACCAAATGATGGTTGGTTTAACAAAGGCTCTGAGGATCAGATCAGGAATCACTACGGCAACGCTAAACTCAAGAAAGCTGCCGAGCATCTAGACAGAACGATTGGGGACATTCGAGCTAAGAAGGATGACCTTCCTCGGGAAAAGACCAGGAACGTTGCGCCTGACAGTTGGCTCAATGACAACTCCGTCGATACGGCGGGGCTGTACGATCACCTGAAGCCTGTCGATCACAAGGACAGTGCCAAGGGTGGGCAGTTCATCAGTGATCATCTAAGCCGTCTAGAAGCTGCTGGTACCAGACAGAAGTCTCTGTCTCACAGCTACGAGGGTGACATCTCCATCTTCGGCTTCCACACGGAAGCTGAGGCTCGCAAGTATGCTGAGCACATGGATACTGCCAGGAAGCTCCTGAAGGAGAACCGCTCCAAAGAACTGCAGGACTATCTGGAGAAGCATTTACCCTACAGTGAGACGTCATTTCGTGGACTATTCAGGGCTGCGGAAGATGGCAAGCCTGCTAGACTGAATATCGATGACCCTATTGTTTATCTGTCTGATGGTCGCCGCTATACGGACGATTACAACCCGTCGCCTGAGTGGTCAAATTTTGAGGACAACATCCGTAATCCCTATAACCTGTACGGCTCCATCGACAAGGAGTACGCAGGCGAAAGGAACCCCGACCTCCACACCGTGAGGGAAGGGGCTGGTACCCAGCAGGACCCTCTCTACAAGCTTGGCCTGGCTGAGCAGCTGGACCCATACGCCACCATGACCCGTTCCATGGCCAATGTCATGCGCAACAGGTACATGGCCGACTACAAGATCCAGGCTGTTGAGAGCTTCATCGAAGAGTTCGGAGACCTCCTCAGGGGTACCCGATCGATGGAGGAACTTCGTGCCAATGCCATGTTCGACATCCACAACCCCCAGTGGGATACCAGCACTCCCGACAAGTACCGTCTGGATGCTGCCAAGAATGCTCGACTGGCTCTGGTCAACTTCCTTGGGACCGAGTCCCCGGGACAGGCTTTCGTCACCACCCAGCTGGAGAAGCTAGGGAACGAACTCTACGAGCGTATGGGTCAGAAGGTCTCTGACTTTGCAGCCACCAAGCTTCCGGCCGAGGTGGACCCCTTCAGGTTCATGCGTAAGGTCGCCTTCCACGCGAAGCTTGGTCTGTTCAACCCTGTCCAGCTGTTCCTTCAGTCCCAGACCCTGGCTCATGTCCTGGCTGTGGCTGGACCCATCACTGGTGTCAAAGCCATGGGTGCCACAGGGCTGATGAATGCAGCTCGCTTTACGGCCAACCCCCAGGTCCTGGAAGGGATCGCTGCCAAGGCTGTTGCCTTTGGGTGGAAGAAGGATGACTTCCTGGAGAGTCTCACTCTCCTGAGGAAGACCGGCTACGACATCGTGGAAGGTGAAGTCTCCTGGGCTGACGATATGCTCGACCCCAAGATCTTCGAGGGCTCCGGTACCAAGTTCCTGGACAAGGGTACCTGGTTCTTCCGGGAGGCTGAGAAGCAGGTTCGTATGTCGGCCTGGAATGCTGCCTACCTGGAGTGGAAGCAGGCGTCCAAGGGAGCTGCTCCCTCGATCAGGGACACCCAGCAGATCCTCCGCAGGGCTGACCTCATGGCCGCTAACATGACCAGGGCCTCCAACGCTCGTTGGAACCAGGGCATCTGGTCTGTGCCGACGCAGTTCATGAGCTACCAGGCTCGCCTCATGGAGCAGTTCCTTGGTGGCCGGCTGACCATGGCTGAGAAGGGCAGGGCTTTCCTCACCTACTCCGCTCTCTATGGAGTTCCTGTGGGTGGCCTGGGAGCTGCGTTCGGTGTCTACCCGTGGTTCGAGGACATTCGTCAGGCTGCCCTTGAGCGTGGCATGGACATGAACGACACCTCGATGCGTGTCTTCATGGAGGGTATCCCTCAGACCGTGCTGCATGCACTCACCGGCTCTGATATCAACCTCGCAGAGCGTGTGGGTCCTGGTGGTATCAAGTTCTTCAAGGAGCTGCTGATCGAAGGCAAGGCCGAGGTTCTCCTGGGACCGTCTGCCTCCATCACCGGACAAGTTATGAGGGACATGGCTCCAGCCTACTGGGCTGCTGCTTCACCCTTCAGGGAGGACGAGTCTGCCAGCTTCAAGCTGACCCCTAACGACTTCATCCAGGCTGCTCAGAATATCTCCACGGTCAACCAGGCAGTGAGGACCTACTGGGCCTACAACCTGGGGATCTGGACGACCAAGAGCGGACAGGTGATCGAGGACGGTATCACACCCTTCGATGCCATCCTGTCGGGTATCACTGGTGCCAACCCCCGTAGCGTCACCGATGCCCAGCTGATGATGTCGTCCATCAAGGACACGGAGAAGGCCCAGAAGGAAGCTCAGAAGCTGATCGAGAATGCCTACGAGAGAGCCTTCAAGGCAGCTGCGGAGGGAGATGACCAAGGCTTCCAAGACTACATGAAGAGAGTGAAGCTATTCCTGATCATGGGTGGATTCAGACCAGACCAATACGGAAAGGTGTTCAGCCAATCCATGAAGCCGAATGTTCCTCTTGCAGATCGTGTCAAGGCAGACTTCTGGAAGAAGGCTCCCAATGGTCAGCAGAAGCCCCGTATCGATCAGTTTCTAGGTAACAATTAATGGCTAAAATTACTCAAGACGTCCGTCCTACCAATGATCCCTCCTACATCGGCATGTCCAGGGAGCCGGATCGTCAGCACCCGAACAAGTCCCTCGGTGTCCTCTTCGAGGGCATCGGGGATGGAATCGCTGGCATTGCCAACGTCATGGACAATGAGAACCAGGTTCGTATCTCCGACGAACTCTACAACGGTGTAGACCCCATCCGAAATGCCCAGGGTGTTGATACCGCGGTAGGTGTCGACGGAGATCTCTGGGGTGTCGGTAGACAGGGCACTCGGGAGGTGGTGATTGGTGAGGAGAGATATCCCCTCACTCGTATGAACAAGCCACCTAATGCCGACGTTATGGATCGCTCTGTGGCTACTCTGACGGAAGCCTGGAGGCAGGGAAAGGTATCCGACACTGCCTACTACTCTCGCCTTGAATCTCTCTCCCGTCAGGTACGTTCCCGCTATCCCGGCTACCGTGAGGTGATCGACCAGAAGATCCAGCAGATCACGGGTGTAAATCCTGCCAATGCTCTCCGTAGGGAGGTTTTGCAGGAGTACAACCAGAAGGCTCAGGCTGCTCGTAGTGCCATGGATGACGAGCAGAAGTTCTACGAGAAGCACCTCGAGGATCTGCCTGCTGACTTCGAAAAGCGTAAGCAGTCCGGTAACCCCTACAGCTACGCTGAGGTACGACAGTACGTCGGTGAGAAGGTTCGTGAGCGTCAGGAAGTTACGGACATCAAGAGCAACCTGGAACTGCAGGCCAAGCGCAACACGCTCTCCAAGGAGCAGGCTGTGGACGGAGCCAGGGACATTGTCGACAAGATGTCCAATCGTCTGTTCCGTGAAAGCTCCACAGCTGCTGGCTGGAAGGAATTCGAGAACAGGGTCTTTGAGGCATCCAAGAATGGCACCAAGCTCACCCCCGAGCAGCAGCAGCAGTTCGAGACTGAGCTGAACCGCTTCAAGGCGTCCTACGAGCTGGCCTTCGATAGCCAGATGAGCAGGACAGAGTTCGGTGGTCGTAGTCTCAGAGCCATCATCGGTGACGAGAACGAGGTCAAGAAGCTCCGTGAGGGTTACATGGCCCGTTGGGATACCATGAAGAACATGCTCCTCAATGGTGAGTATGGTCTCTTCGGTGCTGCCATGCGTGACGTGGAAGCCCGCCAGAACTACACCTACAGGGATCTCGTGGGTAAGACCCCGATCCTGGAGAAGCTTGGAGCCCTCAGCCGTATCCCTGGAGGCAAGGAGATTGCCCAGGGGATCATGGCCAGCAGGCCCGACATCCTCGACCCCATCATCAAGAACATGCTCAACAGCCATGTGGTCGATCGTGCCACTGGTAGTGCTTCCTTCACCAGTCAGCTGGACGAGCTGAGGAAGTACAAGGGCAAGGGTACCACCAACCAGTTCTCCACGGCCATTGACGAAGCCGTACGCGGCGTTACGGACCCCAACAGTCCTGAGGTACGCAGGGGACACGCCAAGGCCCTCTACGGCCCTGCTGAGGTCGGTACGCTGGAGAAGTTCCAGCCTGACGACCAGGTCAAGGTTTTCACCAGGTTGGTCAATCCCAAGGTCACTCAGGCCCTCAAGGACGATCCCGAGTCTTTCAAGCTCTACAGCCAGTGGGCTGACAAGCAGTTCTCCGCTCTCATGACCACGCAGATGCGGATGGTCAAGGACACCAACCAGAACAAGGGTCTCTATGAGATCCAGTGGGATGAGGCTACCAAGTCCTTCCTGCCTCAGCTGACCCCTGCTGGTCAGAAGATGATGCAGGATGCGATCTCCGGTCGGTCTGGTGCTGCGGGTCGAGCCTTCATTGGTATCGGTGGACAACCCAACTTTCAGGGGATGATGGGTCGGGACTGGGATGTCCTTACTCAGCTTAACGACGGTATCAGGGGTTACAGCTCGGTCCTCGAGGCTGAGAAGAAGCCGGTAACCCAGACCCTCATGCGTAAGCTTGACGAGGTGTCTCCCTCGGCTCCTGAGGGATCGCTGTTCGACAAGGCTTGGAATGCCATCTTCAACAGCACCCAACCCAAGAATGAGACTGGCACCACCGACCAGCTGATGCAGAAGCGTCTCCAGGAGAAGGGTAAGACTCCTCTCAAGAAAACTTCTGATGCTGGTGGCTACATCGATATTGACGGAGAAGGAACCCAGTTTGTTCGCAGGACAGCATCCGGTGAAGACGTAGGAGGTACCAGCGATCTGGCTGATGCCGTCTCACCAGCCTCGTTCTTTGGTCCTGATGTCAACGTGAGGGAACTCCCGGCAGGCATGAGGAACAACAATCCCGGCAACATCAAATACGTGGGCCAGGGAGACGCACTGGGACCATCCAAGAACACTGACCAGGGTGACCCTCAGGCGGTCTACTCTTCGCCTCTGGCGGGCATGACAGCGGCTGTAAAGCTGGCTCTCAAAAAGAACCGTGGAGGCAAGGATACGGTCGACTCATTGATCGCGGGAAAGGGCGGTTGGACTCCCGGTAACCGGGCAGCGGCAGCCAACATCGCAGCAGCGATGAACATCAGCCCCGACGATCCGATTGACCTCAACGACCCTATGACGATGAAGAGGTTCATCAGAGGGTTGGTCAAGCAGGAGCATGGGCCAAGTCATAAGCTCTACAAGGACGACCTAATCAGTGCTGCGGTGTCTAGGGTCCTTGGTGAAGACGCGTAAAGCCTATTGAAGCTCACAATAAAAAACCCCCGGTGATGAGCCGGGGGTTTTCTTTTAGGTACTTAGTGGTTACGGAGCAGGGGTTACAGTGGTTTCATAACCATCGGTCTGAACTCGACCTCGCTCACCGTCACCCTTCTGTTCCTGGATCACCGGAGCACCAGGCTTCACAGTGACACTGCCGGTACCACCATTACCAGGACGGATCGTGAGACCAGTGCAGGCACCAATGGAAAGAGCGATAGCAGCAATAACAATGTACTTAAGCATTCTTCTTCAACTCCAAATCATGAATTACACGTTCAATGTACACAGCGAAGTCAAGTGCTTCTTCCTGTGCATGCCTCAACCACTCAATGGTGGAGACGTCGTCTCGGAGCATGGTCACTCCGTATTTCTTCAGTCCTGCTTCGGACCTTCGGTAGACCCGTTCCATGACCCGATCAACCATAGAGTCGCTAGACCAGTAGTTGTCAAACTCAGGATCATTAGGGGGATCAGATACCACAACTGCCACCCTTCCCGGAGATGTCGCAGATGTCGTTTTCTTCGACGTGTTCGTCAAATTCCGTCCCGAGCTTGTCCACCGCTTCACGATACGGGACGGAAGTAAGAGGCTGTCCTCCCCGTGCTCCATCCGGATAGCATGTGAAACCCCGAAGCCTGGATGCATACTTGGCCAACACTCCCGCGAAGGGTCGGACAGTATCTGGATTGTTATGTCGGCTTCCCCAAGCCGGGAGGTTGATCGTCGACGAAATAGCCATGTCGACATAGTCCTGAACGTCCGCCTGGAACTTGATGCGACGTTCGTAATCCACTGCGAGATCCGCAGCCGATTCAATCTTTTCAGGGTCTACTCCTTCTTTGACAAGGTCTTGGGCCACGCTATCGACAGCGTACTGGTACTTCCATCGCTTGCCGTCCACGAGATATCGACGCTTGTAAGCGACTGCGTATACGGGCTCGATTCCGGTTGTCGTGCCAGCAAGCATCCCAATAGTTCCTGTAGGAGCCACTGCTCGATTCGCAACAGGTCGTGATATTCCAAGTCGATCCGCTTCTTCTCGGCTGACATGGTCACTTACACCTTCGTAGACTGCGAGCCACTGGTGCAGCTCTGGCGTAACTTCGTAGCGAGATCCTCGACGCAGGAGCCATTCATGGACTCCCATAAGGCCAAGCCCAAGTCGTCGATTCTTTTCACGAACGCTGTAGATTTTGTCGTAGGGAAGTTCCGCTCGAAGAGTACCGTGCAGTAGGAATTTAGTGCCGAGAGCAACCACAGAGGCCAGCTCATCAACTGAGTCAATACGGCTGAGGTTAACAGAGCCGAGGTTACAGACGTCAGAATCATCAGCACTGGTAACTTCAGTGCAAGCGTTGCGTAGTGTCTCATGTTCCTTGTCGAAGAAATTGAACGAGAACCCAGGCTCACCACTCTTCAAAGCCTGCTCTACGTTGGTGAGGAAGACGCTTCCGTAGTCACCAGTCTTGATATAATCCAGCAACCACTTTGTACCGTAGTTGGCTGAGATGTTGGTCATGTCCAGTGAAGCGGGATAATCAAAGGATTCACGCTTGGCATCTGCCACTGTGAATATGGACCCGTCCTCTTTGCGGGCTCCGGGAATGACCTGGTTGTGCCAGTCCTTGGCGGTGAGGAACTTCTGTATGTCGGCGTGCTGCCAATTGAGACTGGCATAGATGGCACTGCGCCTAGCCCCACCTTGCATGACTCGTCGACCAATCTCATTGACCATCTGCATCTTGGGAATAGGCCCTGAGGCCACGCCTCCAGTGCGACGGATGGGGGCTCCTTCCGGTCGGTAGACGGAATAGTCAATGCCAATACCGCCACCAGTAATGAGACAAGACTCAGACTTCCAAGAAAGATCGGCCCAATCTTCGCGAGTGTCTTCTTCAGCTTTGAGAAGGTAACAATTGTTCCAGAAGCGAACAGGTCGATTAGCATAGTAGAGGTAGCGCCCTCCCGGAATGAACTTCATCTCGGAGATGTACTTGGTGAGGAGGGAACGCTCCTCTTTAGAAAGCTCAGGACCCAAGTCGGGTCCTGTAACTTTTTCTACCAATGTCTTGGCCAGGTCGCCCCAGCTATCCGCTCCAGGGTGTCGGTACTTGTGGTTATAGATGCTCTCAGAGAGCTTGGAACGAAATGGACTATTCATGAACGCTTTGGCTGTTTCTTTCGGTTGGCTGTCTTGGAGATCACTCGAGTTGGGACACCGGAAAGATCACCAGTGCGGTGGCTACCGACGTGGTCAACTTCCTTGCCCTGGAGCGCCGACTTGCCCATGCGCTTTTCAGCTGCTCGACGATCTCGGTTACGTTCAGCTCGACGTTTCTTCTGCTCAGGAGTACCGTGGTACTCGTCGTATTCACGTCTGTAATCCCGTTTACGTTTGGTCATTAAGGATCTTTCTACACCAGAATTTCAACTCATCATCGGTCATGTCCCAACGCATCGTGTTTACGATCCGACATACAAGTCTGGTGTTTTCTTCGTCGTAGGGACCACCAGGAACAATTCGGTCAATAGAAGCGTTGGTACGAAACGTTTGACCTTTTACGAGAATACTGTAAGAGATTCTTTTGATATTGTGCATTTTTTATTCTGTTCTTTCAGTTTTCTTAAGAGAATGTTTACAGAGAGTGAGTGACGTTCAGATCGAGCTAGAAGACGAGGAAAGTAGCGAGACCAATTACCGGAAATAGTTTGGTACTGGACCTCTGTGGTCAGAGGCACCAGGCGCTTAGCCATTGCCAGCCGTCTTCAATTCCATGATGAGAGCCATCTGCTCATTGGTGAATCGAGCCATAGCCTGGGTACATCCACCGAAATAGGCGACAACCACGAAGCCACCATTGTGGACGTACACATCGACCTGGTCAGCCTCGATGTCCTCACCATCGGCAGACTTGCCAGTGACGATCTCGTAGGCTCTGTTCACGGCCTTGACGAAGGTACGGGCCTCAGCGGTCTTGTAGGTGCGGTAGGGAGGGCTGGAGATCTGAGCCTGGATCATCTGCTGACCCTGGAGCTTGGAGAGACCGGAGGTGCAGACCATGGGTTCCTGGCCCGGAGGAGTCGGCATGGTCTGGCTATGAGCGAAGGCAATACAACTCAGAAAAGCAAAAGCAGCAACAGTTGCAAACGCAATGATCTTGTTCAATTTGTTTCCTTATCAACGAGAGCGGCCCAGCTCACAGGAAAGAGCGGCCTAATGATTGTGTCCCAATGGATAGCCAGGTCCTGGATTTCCTGCTGGGCATGATCGTCTGAACGTAGGTTGTAGGCCCTGGCAAAAGCAGCAAGAGATCCAGTGACGTAGTATTCGCTGTACATGGACTGAGGGAGGACCATACGGGCTTGCTCAGGAGCAACTCCATGATCCAGCATATCCTTGTAGAGGGTCAGGGCGTGTTCGTTGAGGCGCTCGACAGACTCAGTGATGGTTCGGTCACCGTGCATCCGTTGGTAGAGAACCTGGTCGAGAGGTTCGTCGGATGATCCTTGCTTCCTGTTCTCTGCTCGGGCGCGCCAGACATCCGGGGTATAGAACTCCGGAGTGTCGTCTACATATCGTCGGGAGACCTCGTTATAGACAAAGCCAACGACGTGCTTGAACCGTTGCCTCGCAACGAATATCGGGACACGTTCCCTAAGTGTAATGCTTGGGTGACCAAAAGGCGTCCAGTGGTTATGCCGCGCGAGATACTTGATAAGTCGTTCGTCAGACGCCTTAAGGCTTCTTCGTTGGTCGATGGCTGTTCCGTAGGGAGTTTCGACCCACTCGTTGGTGAACTCCCAGCTGGACTCTTTGGAAAAGGAAACTCGAGCTGCGTTGACAACGGTGAGGTCTGATCCTGAGTGGTCAATATAGGTGGCTTCCATCAGTTGCTCTTCAGCTGAACCACCTCCAGGTCGAACTCGATCTGGCCGTCGTCATCCACCTCAATACCAAAGTCCGTAGACACCACTTCCTCGTCATCAGCAATCACACCGAGGCTATATAGGAAGGACACAATGGCATCCTCGAAATTGTCATAGGACATCTTAATGGTTCTAATCTGGGTCATACAGGCTTGGTCTCCGGTAGGATGATGTACCCTTCATTGAGAAGAAGGAACAATGCGTCTTCGATAGTCAGGTCGTTATGTTCAAGGATGTCATCGACAGAGTAGGTGTTTAGGGCTTTGTCCAAATCCTCCTTGATCTTGTCTTCGGTGTCACCGAACATTACCGTATTCTTTCCGTAGTGATTCGATGGAAATCCACTGGGGATCGTACTGTCCGTTCTCGACATTGCGCTTGACGAGGACTCCTCGCCACCAGAGCCGATTGGATTCACCAGCCCAGTCAGAGTCATAGTCTTGGTAGCAACCCACAACCGATGCCATAATCCGTCCACCAGACCCAGCAGCATGCATGCAAAAGTCAGCAGTATGTAGGTGGCCACAGGTACTGGAGGTGTGTCGTTTAGAGAGGAGAGTGTAAGCAGGGTGAAGGCCACCAGCAGGACGACCCATAGTACCAGATATGAAGTAGTGGGCGTATTCGATTCCATCTACTTCAATGACTCCTGGGGTGCTTCCGGAATAAGGTACAACCTCATCGTACCATTCTCCAAGATTAAGGTCCCCCATGCCGATTGTTCCGACAAGCTCTGGAGAAAGGTCGAGAGCTTTTTCAATTCGCTGCTCGTGATTTCCAATGCAAAAGACTGTCCTGGGGAGTCGCTTTTTGCGTCGTACCACTGGGCTCCAAAGGCGATCCTGGAAGTCAAGGTGGGCATCCACGTCGGCTCTGTAGGTCTTTCCATGGAAGGATCTCTTGCCTTTGTCGTAGCTACTCAGCGAGGGAAGGTCGGCACTATCTCCGATATGAACGACAACATCGGGTCGGATGTCGATGATGAGTTGCGCAAGCCAATCTGCACGATCATTCCCATGAGAAGGATGAGCATGGCTGTCCGGAATAACGAGATGTACACTACTCACTCAGCCATTCCTCGGGGATCTTGCCGAGAGCCCACTTGATCCCGTGCTTGTCGCACCAGTCTCCGTAGTTGGTCTTGGACCCACGGTAGATCTTGTTGTTGCGCTGGAAAAGCATTCTCAGATCGATCGTGGGATTGTTGTTCCAGATCTCCAGGATCTTCCGACGGTCATCGTTCTCCCACCAGCCCTTGGACTCGACGTAGATCTTCTTTCCACTCCTTGTGGTAATGATCCAGTCAGGCTTGTAGTAGTGGGTGACGGTGTAGGGGAGACGCTCTGTCTCGTACTCGAAGGTGAACTTGTATTCTGCCTGGAGGGAGAGCAGCTGCTTGGCCACCTCCCTCTCGTAGCCACCCCGTTGATCGGGGATCTGATTGATGTTAAAATTACCCAACAATGAACTCCGGGGAATCGTCAATCCAGATGTCTGGAAGCCACCCAATTCGATTGCAATAGTTTCTCTTCTGGGTAGCGTCTGTGAACATGACCCGGATCTTTTGACTGAGATATTCAAGAGCTGCGTCAGTCATATACCAGTGACGAAAGGTTACAATCCTGATTTCATGACCACGAGCAATTGCGTTGTCTATAAACTGATCCCAAAAGGGAGGATCACGAGTGTACGTTTCGTCAAAGTCTAAAGCAATCTTCATTCAAAACCTTTCGACACGGGTACCGTCCTTGTCTACTTCCACTACGTTGGGTTCCCGAGTGACCTTGGTAAGGTACTTGGGTCCAGTGGAGTAGAGGAAGGTTCGCAACCCTGGCCAACACTTGTGCTTGAATGCACAGTAGGAGCACTGGACACCCAGTCCCATGTTGCCAGACTTGCCTTCGGGTTCGTCTGTGTATGTACGGGGAGGGGGTGACGGCTTAGCGAGCATCTCTCGCTTCTCGTCTGCAACCTTACTATAGTCTACATCGCCAAAGGCATATGTGTCAAGGGTTATATTCCCAAGGGTTTTGTCAATGACGAGGAAGGAGCCTACGTCTTTGTCTTGTACTCGATCATCATCCCGGCCAGTACTAACATAGCTGCCGAGCTGAGCCAGATAACCAAAAGGATCATCACTCCGTAGACCGTTAGATTCAAACTTCCTAAAGCTGTAAGTACTGGCAGACTTGACATCAACAGTCCGACCATCAATAACAGCATCACGGTGACCCAGTACACCATTGACTTCTACCTCGTCCTGTTCTCCCTCGACTAGATGCCCAGCTTCCTTAGCCAGGAAGAGTAGGAGGGCTTCGAGGATATCTCCATAGAGGAACTTGATTCGAGTGGCGGGGGAGAGGTCCTCTCCGTCCTCCGGGGTGTTGATGGAGTACCAGAGCTTTCGATCACAAGCGGTCCCCAAGTTAGAAAGTCGGAGGCTTGGGGTTCCACGTTGATCACTCGCACGAGTCGCGAGGTGTCGACCCAACTCCATTCCGAACCGTCGGATGTGATCAGGATCTGGTTGCCACTTACTGTCTGGCTTGAAGAGGGCATAGATATCCTCGACTAGAGTATCAATTGTTTTGGTAGGAGTGATTGCGTTCAAATGACCTGCTTTTCAATGATCTGATACCCGTTACCAGCACTGTAGAAACCGTAGCTGGTAGGCTTAGCTTCTGGATCACGGGCAAGAATAAACCTATTGGCTTTTTCAAGACTGTCAGCTACGCCAATGACATCCCAATCGTCATACCAGTAACGAATTACAATAAACACATTCATTCAAGCCTCGCTGCTTGGGGACCAGCTTCCTGGTTCTGGTACTTGCCGGTGTAGGGCTGGTCAGTCGGGTGATCCAAAATGTGGAACACGATCTGGGCGATGGGCATACCAGCTTCAATCCGAAGAGCGTCGTCGGTGTTTTCGTGGTATGTCAGCTCGAGGGTAAGGTATCCTTCCCACCCAGGCTCGATGACAGTGTTTTGGACTGCGAGCCCTCTCCTGGCCCACGTACTTTTGTCGTGGACGATACCCAGGAGGTTCGGCGGCATCTTGAACCGCTCGATGGAGGACGCTAGGGAAAAGCATCCTGAATAGAGAAGGCGTGTCTCGGCAATGCGGATGTCATATCCTGCTGCGGAGAGGCCGAAGGACATGCCTCCGACCACTCCACGTTCACAGAAAGGATCGACTGGCCGCAGAGCCCTGAGGGTCTGGGCTGAGGCGATCATCAGAAGGGAGGAAGCTCCCCACCACGACCGGCTGCAGGGGACTTGCCCATGGTACCGGCAGGGATCTCAGGGAAGCCAGGGTCACTGTTGCCTGCGTACTTCACCAGCTCGTCTACACGGACGGCCTCCATGCGGTGTCCCTTGCCCTTGACGGTGTCGAAGACAGCCACCTTCACAGTGACTCGGGAACCGTTACCGATGAGATCGGTGATCTCCTTCTTGTCCTTGTCGAAAACGGCAGGAGGACCAAACTTGACCAGCTCACCCTTGATGACCTTGGAGACAGGACGACGCAGCTTGATGAACTTGCCGTCATCGTCTTCCTTCGGGGTCAGCCCCAGGCCGCTCTCCTCAAACACAGCCCACGAGGGCTTGTCCAGGTAGAGATCGAGGGAGAAATTCTGGTACTTGTCGTCAGGCTTATAGACCTTGGCCCACTTTGCAATGCCAGTAAGATAAACCATTTGGGTAGACATAAAGGTTGTTTCTTTCTTTTAGTTGATTTTACGATTGGAAGAAATGTCTTCGATATTGGTACCCTGGAGGTCTGCCAGTTCCTCCACGGCCTTCACCTCAATCTCGCCCTTGGTATCTTGCCATTGGTGTCGGACGATATTGATGGCGTCTTCGGGCGACTCTGCATAGAGAGTCACGACAGCTTGTGCAGGTTCCATATATTCTATGACGACCTGATACATCTTAGGCATTAATGCGTCTCCGCCCAGTTACGACCAATGGCGAGTTTCTTATTTCCACCGATGATGGAGCCGGCCATTGGGCATTTCAGATTGAGTTCTTCTCCCGCTATGCGAATGCTCTCCGCTTGTATGTTTGCCACATAGGTTGCCAGCTCCAGGTCGTTGGGGACTTCGGTCTGCCACTCGTCGTGGACGAAGTTGACTTGCGTGAAGGGAATCTTTTCCCGCAAGAGACGGGACCGCCAGAGGACATTAGCCCTCTTCATGATGACTTGCTCTCCGTTTTGGAGATACCCCGCAAGCATCAAGTGCTCACTATTGCATAGCACCAGGCGTCCATCCAAGCCCACAAAGTAGCCACGTTCAGCGTCCTTCGGAATGTAAGTCTGCTTTAGTTCCTTGAGTCCGGGGTATGCCTGGAGGAAAGACTCATTGGCATCAGATGCTTGTGCCACACTGCACGAAAGAATCTCTGCGACCTTTTGTAGCGCCGCCCCCAGGACCCAGGCGTAGATGAAGGTCTTGGCAGTGTCACGATTCTTGCACACATCTCCAAGGATGTTCTTGTTGACAGTGTGGGCATCCGTTCCTAGGGACTTGTCCCCGTTGATCAGAGCCTCGGTAAAGGTCTTGTCGTTCATGTAGTGGGCAAGGATGCGGAGCTGGATGCCATCGGCGTCTACGCCCACCAGCAGTTTGTCCTGGGGTACACTCCAGAGGCTGCGCATCTCATGGGCGTATAGACTGGAGCCCGATGGGATGTTGGCCATGTTTGGCCTGGAGTGGCTCATGCGGTGGGTCCAGGCACCAATGTGATTGAAGTTCCCATGGATGCGACCAGTGCTGGGGTTGTAGGCTTCCAGCCATTCCGTCAGCACCGAGTGTCGGTTGGAAAGGACCAGGAACTTGGCCAGGCTCTTGGCAGCCTCAGGGGCTTCCTCGGGCAGGGTGGCCAGGTTCTCTTCGCAGATCGACCAGCCGGTGGTCTCGTATTCCTTGAGCCTCTCGGACCATTCCTGGGCTGTCCTGGGGGTCACTCCCTTCTTGGTGGTGGTGGGCTTGCCAGACCTTGCAGCCTGCCTGTAGGCCCGCTCTGCCTGGATGTAGCCATCGGTTTTGACGATGGGTTTCCACCCCGCCTCGTTCAGTCGCTCGACCACCTGCTTGGGGGAGCGTGGGTTGAACGGAACGAACTCGACTAAGGAGAACGTTGCACCGACATCGAACGGAGTAAGGTCCCCACTCTCCAGCCAGCGGAAATCCTGGCGATGGAGGGTGCCATGCTTGGTGGCCTTGGGGGTAACCTCTCGGACGAGACGGGAGCGGGGTGGAAATGCCCTTTGGAGCTGAGCCTCCAGCTCCGACACCTCTATAGATATATCCTTATAGAGTTCTAGTGCTTTCTCTTTCTCAAAGTAAAACCCACTTTCACCCATATCCCTACAGATAATAGCAGCTTCATGTTCTAGGGTAATACTTTTAGACCAGATACTAGAGTCAAGGTACTTTTTAAACTTGAGGTAGAGAAGGTAGTTTACCTCTACGTCTTGGATACAGTACTGCTCCATCTCAGGAGAGTACCTAGAGAAATCACTAAAGGGTATCTTGGATGAGCCAAGGCGTTCTCCCCAGGCTTCCAGGGAGTGACCACCATCGATATTAGTATTCAGTAGCCGAGATACTACAAGTGTATCTACAATATACTTTGGATCAATTGGTACTTGGAGTAGACGACTGATATGAACGCTGTCAAAAGAGATAAAATTATGACCAACCCAATGGTTAACAGACCTAGCAAACCTCCTAAACTTATCGGCTTCGTCGGGGGAGTCCGTCGGAGTTCGGAAGACATGGTTGACTCCTGTTTCAACGTCCTTGCAGACAATGAGCCAGATATGTTCGGGGTTGTCTAGTTTCTCAGTCTCAATGTCACAAATGACGATCACGAATTGTCCACAATCAAAAAGATATGCTCACGCTGCAGCTTCTTCACCAGCTTTCGCAACCGCTCCAGATGTGCTGCCTTACGGTAGTCCCATCGAGCCTTGTCGGTGCTGCGTGCCTCCTCCAGGAGGGCGATCTCGGAACGGATCTGGCGCAGCTTGTTGGGAAGGTTTGCCCGGGTGAGAATGGGGGCCAATGACTTTTGCAATAATGAACTCCACCTACCCTATATAGTACCATACTCTTGCGAAATTGCAAGTAGGGAATCGTTAAGAATTTGATTCAGGATCAGTGGGTTAACCTCTTGAGATTGCTGCCCCTCCGGGTATCGTGTGCAGATAGATCATCGACATGTATTAAATCTCCAGGGCCTGCGACTGCCTCCCTGGTGCATACGGTTTGGTCCATGGCCAGATTTCCATTGAGGCCCGGTCGCCACCATCGTACTCAGTCATGGGCGGCCTCCAGCTTGGCAAGGAAGGTGTTTGCTTTACCTTGGGCTTTCCGCTGTTCGGGGCCGTCCAGCAGGCCAATGAGCGCGTTCAATCCGGCTTTGTCGGAAAGCCCGCGCGGCTGGCCTATAAGAGTTTCGGTGGTGATCTTCTGCCCCTGTGCGATCAGGTTGTTGAGGCCATTGATCACCTCCACAGCCTCCCGTAGCAGTGCCTTGGCAGATCGGGCTAGATTTTCTTGCCTTAACCCGAAGTCTTGGTTTTCACAGGCAAGCTTCCGGTTCCTCTCGTTCTCATCAGCCAACCTAAGCAGCAAGTTGCGCGCTTCAAGGCACACCAGATTTTCAATCTTGTCGGCCCAATAGTGCTCATCGAGCCTCCGCACCACCTCCCCCACGTCCCCGGCAGGCAAATCAGAAGTTTGATTCATCTTCATCCTCATTCAAGTCTCGATGCGTTTCGTAGTCACGGAGCATACCGTTGCGGAAGTCTTCACTAGGAGCCTGGTAGTGAACCTCACCGTTCTCTTCGAACCAGTAACCCACATCGTCAAAGTCGATGAAGGTGGGATCAACGTGACCAACTCTAAGTTGATAAAAACTACGCCGTTCCTGGAGATTGAACTCGACGATCTTGCCAATGAGTTCGTTGGTGCTGTGTGACTCGATGTTGTTGACGAGGATTTTGCCGGTTATTCCATGGACGATGAGGCTACCCTGACGGTGGTAGATGTAGACGTAGTGCTTACGCTGGGCTTCGTAACGAACAGCGAGGCTGGGTGCAGGCATGGTCGGCTTCCCTGGTTGTCAGGAACCACCCGGTGGAACGTAGAAGCAGCGGATGGTCCCGGTTGGGTACTCACACGCATGGTAACTCCAATCCTGGCTGATGCGAACCTGTTCGCTATCGAAAGGAATGACCCAGTGCTTGTAGTGGAAGCCATCCTCCTTGATGGTGACCTCTTCGGGTGCCAGCTCCTTACAGTCCCTGTTGTCACAACACCAGGGATCATACCAGGAGTGAGCGAAGGCCAGGCCAATGGACAGAATGAACAGCAGAGGCAGCAAGAAACAAAGCAGGACGGCTCTGTCGAGGATGGGACGAATGCTGACCATCAGTGATACCCCTTGAAATTGTCCTCGGCAAAAGCCAGGAGGGTGTTGATCATCTTGTGACGAGTGGTTTTGGACAGGTCCGTGCGGGCCTTGATCATGTCGATCCGCTGCCTGACTGTGTGGCCGGTACCATCCGGAATGACCAGGACGTACACCGGGTTGGAATTTCTGAAATTGAACATCCGGAATGGCTCCAAAATTTTTCGCAAGAAAATCCGCTCTAGACCTCAGCTGGTGGCAGATCGATTACGGTTGCTGCGTCGGCTATTGTAAAAGTGGACAAGTCAAAAGCCAGTTGACCAGCCGGGCCTGTCCTTCCGGCGAATCGGTTCTTCCGTACTGTAAGGTGAGTAGTATTTCGCTCCCGCTCAGTGGCCGCATGTTGATCTCGGTCGAGGTGAACCCAGAGGTCTGCAATCTTCGAGATATTTCGAGAGCCTCGTGTTCGTCCTTCATCGTTAACGTGAGAAATAAAGATGAGTGCAAAGTCCAGCTCCTCCACCATCATTGCGAGTCGTGTTGAGATGTAGTCGAGGACTTTGCGTTCGTCCTCGTCGGAAAGACCCGAGACCACCATAGTGATGTGATCAAGGACAATGTACTTGCAACGACACGAAGCAACAAGAAACCGAATGACATCCAGAATAACATCAGGATCGCTACTCCCGAAGTGAGAGTAGAGGTGCAGACGGTCATCCCGCTTCGTAATCGTTGCAATGGCACGCTTCACCTCTTCGTCAGAGACCGAAGACTCCGGTAGATGAACAGGAGTTTTAAGTTCATAGCCTGCAAGTCCCTGGAGGAGACGTGCTTTTGATTCTTCGAGGTGGATAATGCCGATGTTGTCTTCTGTAGTTTTGAGCAGGTGATATTCAACCGCTCTAACAATTTCCGTTTTCCCGATCCCCTCCATAGCCGTGAGGAGTACGGTTTCTCCAGTCCTGATGCCATAAGTCATGCTCTGCAACTGGCCAAAGGGCCAGGGAGTACCCTCCTTCATACGAGCATTCTCGATGATGGAGTCAAACTCCGCTTGGGATGAGATCACCCCCTCGGGCAGAAACCGACGTGAATTCCACCAGATATTCTTGAATGTCTTGCCCTCACCATTGGTGAGATATTCATTCGCATCCTTGAACCTGGACATCTTGACATGGTAGACTTTGTTGAAGTCGAAGAGCTGGGCAACTTCCCTGGTGGCCTTCGCTCCAGCCTCGTCATTGTCAAGACACAGATAGATTTTCTCGAATGAGTTCAGGTAGTTGCGTTCTGCGATGCAATCTGCTGCTGCAGAACTGCTAGAGCGGACTGAGACAACAGGATACCCGGCCCCAAGAATTTCAGCGACGGAAAGTGCGTCGAGTTCACCTTCGGTGATGGTGATCGAACGTGCTGAACCTGCCGAGTAACGGGTCTTGCCAAAGAGCGTGGCATGCGACATGTCTCCCTTGGAGTAGAACGCCTTTTTGTCAAGACGTCTGATCTTCCAAGCATCATTGCCATAGGGAAAGCCAACTTCAGTGGGTACACCAGCTTCGTTGACTTTGGTGATGCAACCGAACGCCTGCATTACCTCACGAGAGATACCTCTGAGTGGGAGGTACTCATAGGTGTAACGTCCGGAGTCTTCGATGATAGGAACAGTAGTTGTGATAGGAGCTTCACCTTCTACGTTATCCGTGTCACCTACTGCGAAGTATGGAGACTTGCAGTTTCCCGAGTAGCAATACCCATGACCATCGTCGAAGATAGTATAGGCATCGCTACTCTTGCCGCATGGGCATGGGATGTGAGCACGGAGAGGTCTACTTTTCTTCTCCGAAATGGTCGTGCTGATCGGGTGGGAGGAAATCCTCTTCGCTCATTTCCGAAATGGTTTCTGAAATCATGCTTGAGCAGTCAGTGCAGACGAACTCTTGACGCTTGGTGTTGAAGATCACTCGGTTGTTGAGTGGACCACGGTCTGTAAGTTCGCTGCCATAACCGTCAACGTAGTCACAAATTACACATCTGGCCAATTAAGGCTAATCCTTTTTGGGCTCGTACTTCTTCATGAAGTTGTAGTAGCGCTTGGTGAATTCCTTGTTGGGTGTCAGTAGGTCAACCTCCTCCAGTGTGAGTTCATTGGGTCGAACGGTGCCGATACGTGTATCCCAGTAGGAACGCAGGCCGATATACATCCAGGCGTAGTGGTAGAGTTTGACCCTCCCGTTGGTGTGAACATCGATGGGAATCTTGCGGCGCTTGGAGATGACGGTGTTGGACTCGTAGAAGTCCAGCTTGAACATGTCGGCTACGGGGACACGCCAGATTTCCCCGTAGATCCTGCCGTTCAGGTGGGGCGTAGCCTGGGTGAGGACCACAGGGTAGGGAGCCAGCTTGGAGTTGGTCTTCCACATCCGGAAGCGATCGCTGTTGGTCCAGCCTACACCTAGGGGAGTGGCATCCCGCAGGTGGTGGTGTCCACGGAACCCCTTCTTCATGGGGCCGACGATGAACACATCGGCCGTCTCGTAGCGCTGCAGGGCAGCAGCATCGGGAGTGTAGTGACACTCGTCGATGAACTCCTGCATGTCCTCCTGCAGGGAGGTGATCATCGCCTTCCGAACAGCAGCGCTAATGCCGAGACAGTCGACCTTGTGAACGACGTCAGCCAACCCGTACCTCCCGTTCCTTTTGCTCGTTGTCCTTCACGTACAGCTCGTAGAGCAGGTCCATGATGAGGATGACGGCTGCCTCGGGGTAGTTCTCCACGATCTCCTGGATGTCTTCCTGCTCCAGGCACATCGCCTGCTTGAGTGAAGTGATCCCGGCGAGTTCCACGAAGGTGTCGCGCATGCTCGGCGGGATCAGGGTAGGGTTTACGTGCTTCGCCGTAGTCACAGCGTTGTGGACAGCGACCTTCACTTCCGGCGCTTGCTCCTTCGCGCGTACTGAAATCGCGCCCGTCGCCTCCGTTTTGCCTCCTTCTTTGACAGAGGAGGCTGTGGATCGCCCCCCGCGCTTGTCCTCCAGCTGGCAGACGTTGCTGTTGCTGTTGATGACGTTGCCCTTGGAATCGTAGACCTGCTTGCTAGTCCCAAGGGGGTTTCCCTTGGCATCCTTCTTGGGTGGTTCCCAGTTGGCATCGTTCCTCCAGCTGGCACCTTCCCGATCTTCCCACCACTGGCGGTAGCTGTCGGCATCTCCCTTGCTACCACTGTAGTAGGGACCATAGGAGTTTCCCGAGCGGTGACTCTTGTTGAACGAGTAGGCGTTGGAAGCCCACCACTCCTTGCCGTTGTTATCCTTGAAGACGACACCGTTCTTCTTGTTGACGATCATGTAGTGACCCTCGTTGTCGTAGAGGGTGAACACACCACCGGCATACTTGGTGAGGATGTGGTAGAGGGCCGTGTCCTGGAGGATGCTCTCCTCCGAGCCGTCGACCTTCTTGCCGAGCTGGAAGTTGCCGAGCAGCGGCTTGAGGATCATCTCGTTGAAGCAGTAGGTGTCGGAGAATTCCTTGTCCCCGGAGAACTCGTGCATGGTGCCGTTGTGCATGAACATCACGTCGATGCCATGCTTGGCCTTGTCGAGGACCTGGAAGGGATGGCAGTTCTCGGTGTTGGTCTTGCCGGCTGTCTTGAAGCGGAAGTGGACGTACGCCTGGAGATCGGGAGCGTCAGCCAGGCGCTTCATGATGATCTCGGGCTTGTTGCCGCCGGTTGGGTATTCCTTGATGGTCTCGATCTTGCCACGGTCGATGAACGAGATGCCATAGCCATCAGGATTGACGTGGCTTGCCGACCAGATCTTGTCTTCGGGCAGGATCACACCCGGGTTTCGCTGAATGATGACACACATGAAGGGGTGTTCTCCGTATTACTGCTGGATACCGCGCAGCTGGTTCTGCTGCAGCTGTCGGTCGAGATGAAACAGGGGTGAGCGGTCGGATACCTTGAGGCGGATGGTGCTGGTCTCCTTGTCGAGGATGAAGGTGCGCTTCTTGTGGCGTCGGTTGAGGGCGGTGATGTGGGAGTTCGTCACCTTGAAGTTCTTCTTCTCGATGATGCGAACGATCTGGTGCGGATCAGTGGTATTCTGGATGATGTCGTACAGATCCGATGCAGACACCAGCTCCTGGAAGTTCGGAAGCTTGTAAATGAACTTCTTGAAGATGGGGTACTTGTTGGGAGGCGTTTCCTCAAGCCAGCTGAGGAATCCCTTGAGGTTCAGCTGATTGAAGTTGGCCTCCGCCGTGAAGTGGAAGAAGGCGTCGACGCACTCGAGGTTCTTGATGATGGCTGCGTAGGAGACGATGCCACGAAACAGGCGCACCTCGACGGTCGGCTTGTTGGTGCCGAGATTGAGGGCACCACGCACACCCGAGACGTACTGGACGACGTTCTTGTAGTTGTAGACCTTGGTACCGCTGCTGCCGAACCTGGCGAGAGGCGAATAGCTGTCCAGGGAGGACTGCGTACGTTCTGACAGGGCGAAGATGAAGTCCCGGTTGGCTGGGTTGTTCATGAACCAGGCAAGGCGCTGGATGTGTTTGTCGTCGATGAAATGCTCACGTCCGATGTGGACATGCATGCCGTTGCTGGTGTTCTTGGTGGTGTCGAACTTGTCGTAGTCCAGCTTGCTGAACCACTTGGCCCACTCGCGCTTGTGAGCACGGAAGGACATGGGCACGGTGACTAGCTCGTAACGGTAGGCACCACGTCCCGACACCGAGCTGTCCGACTTCACCAGCATGAAGGGTTCATCGGTGGCGTCGATGATCTGGCGAACCTCGTAGTCGGTGGCGCACTCCAGCTCCACGCCGTAGAGGACGGGCTTGTTCTCGCCTTTGTTGATGATGGGCCAGGGCAGGATCGAGGTGGGTGATGCGCTGTACGACATCACCTTATAGAGGGAGCGCTTGTTGGCACGGGTGACGCGCTCCGTGACGCTGACTGAGACGGAAAGGAGGCCGCTGGCAGAGACAGTGAGCTGGGTGTCACCGCTGTTGAGACCTTCGACGATATCCGTGGGACGGAAGTGTCCACCAGGGGTCGCAGCGCGGATGTACCGTTGGTTGTTGAAGTGATGGGCGAGGTTTCGGCAGAAGCCAGTGGTGCCGAAGGGAGTTTCGATGCTGATCTTCTTCTCGCCGTGAGCAGCTTCGATGTTGTTCAGCCTGGTGGTGATGGCCGAGGCAAGTTCCTTCAACTCGGTCTTCCATGCTTCCGTACCCCAAGAGCCGATGTCCCGGTAGTTGTCGTCGTAGGAGAAGTAGATGTTGCCGTTGTCGTCGGTACGGACACGAGTGGGGGTGAATGTGCCGAAGGTGGTGCGTCCGGAGCGTACCGCCACGAACTCGATGTAGGCGCAGGCGGCGTGGTTCTCTTCCCCAATGGCATCGAGGATGGCGGTGATCTTGGAGGTGCGTTCGCCACGATCGAAGTTGCCAGTACCACGGAACATCTTGTCGCCGTGCATGACGAGGTTGTCACGAGTGAAGAGCTGGCGAAGCAGCTTCATCCACTTGGCGACGGTGAGGTCAGGTGCATCGTTCGAGTAGTTGTCGAAGATGCACTGGTTGATGGTCGGGTTGAAGAACTCCGAGATCGTATAGGAACGGACTCGTTCCAGTGATGTGTTAGCGTAGAATCGAAGCGACATGCGCTCTCACCTTCTCCAGGTTTGATTCGATTGTGATGGATGGGCAGAAGTTAAGTTCACACACAACATAGTCGCCTCGCTCTTTGCCCAGCATGATGTCAGCTGCGCAGAGGTGAGCGTGCTTGATCACATCGAATTCCTTCAGCCGATCGTAGACATCGGTGTGTCTCAATCGGTTGTTGTCGATGTTGTTTACAGTGACGAAGGAAGATCCGCAGGCGTGGTTCCAGGGGCCATCACGATCAGCGGATTCGGGTACTCGCTTGTAAAGGGTGATGATGGGTGTGCCGAAGCAGAAGATCACCCGGTATTCGTGTGTTTTCGGATAAAGTCGCGATATGTATTCTTGACCTTCGACGAAGTCGTCGGGTCTGTCGGTGAGTCGATAGCCGATACCTGCTCGGTGGGAAAGTGGTCGGACAACATACCGTCGTTGGTGAACAGCCATTGAACTTCGTTGATTATCACCCTCCCCAGCAGCCTGCCTGTGGGTGACGAAGGTGGTGGGGGTAGGGATACTGGCTGCGTGTAGGAGTCTTCGTTGGTTAGCCTTGTTGACAGAAGCGAACTCCCGTACAGTTGAGTATCCCTGTACATTCGTTGGTAGGCTTGCTCGAGTGCGACCCAATCCGGTTCTTGGCGTGGCATGAGGGTTGAACTCCTCAATTCGTGATTCGTCGGGGTAGGTGAGGAAGAAGTCTCGCTTGAGGGAGAGCGTGCGAGCCGAACCCGGTATAGAAACAGTTCGGTTAGCACCAAGACAATCACGAAGAAGACGAGGGGTGGTAAGAATAGATTGAGGTCTAACGACATATCTGATCAATTAATATTCGTCCTCCAGATCATCGTCCCAGTTGTCTTCCTCATCGAGATCTTCCCACCATGCTGAGTCAGCATCGTAGTCTTCATCGACGTAGTCGGGGTCATTGTCCTGGAGATCTTCGGGACCATAGAACTCCAGCCACCAGTCGGGGAAGCAGACTTTCATGAGGCGATCTCCTTTGTTTTGAGGAGAGCGGTGAGCATAGAGATGTTTACTGTCTTAGCTGGACGAAATCGGAAATGACGAAATCCATATTCATTTCCTGTAGGTTTAAAGATACTATTGTGGATTTCGTGGAAAAGTAAAGCCGTTTGTCCTTTTTCGCAGGACGGACGCATACTTCGCACTGTGAGAACCTGATGAAGTTTAGGACAATTGATATTTTTGGTAAACCAAGGGCTGAACTTGTCGTTTATGCAAACAACAACATCTCCGACCTTGAATTCACACATGGTAGCCTCCGCTTGTGGGATGAGAGAGCAGTTTTTCTGCCTGGACATAGTCACTTTGGCGTTTTGGCGAGTTCAGGCTTTGCAGGCCCTAGTGCGCTTACTTTACCACTTGGACTTAGTCACTGTTCAGCTTGCTCAGGCTGGATTGGAATAGGGTGAGCAGTTTAGATCAATAGACTTGCTCAGGTCTCAGCTAAATAGGGTGAGCAGTTTTTATGGACTTACTCAGGTCCGGAAGGGCGCAATGCCCAGCTGCAATTGGAACTCCCGGAAGGGATTGAACCTCCGCCTCAACCTTGCATAGTAGGTTGGCTCTACCACTAAGCTAAGGGAGTGTTGGCTAGTTTTGATTTACGTCTACTTAGCCAGGTAGACAAGCCATCAGAGACTCTAGCAGAGCCTTCTATGATAGGAAGAGCGCGTGACCTTAGAGTTTGAGACGTTCTTTTTCAGCAGCGCAGAAGGCTAAGAAGTCACTTAGATCAGTACGTTCTTCGAATTCGAGTGTATTGTCTTGACCGCTCCATTCGGAACGTTGCTTGATTGTGTTGTCAGCGAGGTCGATCCAGAGTTCCGTTTTGCCCTGGCCAGCTGACGGGAATTCGAAGATATGACGGACTTTAGTGGGCATGAT
>ERZ724522.113-NODE-113-length-47409-cov-12.032648_pt1 | contig 47409 bp, 59 predicted proteins | sample MGYA00376055_ERZ724522 | MGnify/ENA primary metagenome ERZ724522 (study PRJEB28724, sample SAMN07190884) | wastewater metagenome | isolation source: effluent of sewage treatment plant in Hong Hong | place: Hong Kong | collected 2016-03-17 ... | reverse complement strand
TGACATCACCGATGGCCTGGTACGGATGGGACTGATTGGGCAGGAGACGGGCGATAAGCTGGCAGAATCTCTGTTTAACGTTGGTTCCTATGCGAGTGGTGTGATTAACGCTCTGAACGAGTTGTCTACTAGTGACGATCTGGCAACGTTGCAAGGCAATGTCACCACTGCGCTGTCTGATATCGGGACGGCCATCCACGATTATTTTGCAGGAGATATCAGCCTGGGCGGTCTGGCAAGCGCTGTGAGCCAGGGATTTACTGATATTGGGGCGGCGCTCTCTGCCTTTTTTGGTGGAGGAGATTGGAGTCAATTCCTGACAGTGATTCAGTGGGAAGATTTTATTCCCGTGCTGAGCAGTTGGGCTGACTATGTGACCTCGTTGGACTGGACTGGCTACGTGGTACAGTTGTTGGACTGGGCGACGTGGATCCCGGCGCTGGTGTGGAATGGCTTTGTGGCGGTGATTGACTGGACAGCCTATCTGTCGAATTTGGATTGGGATGATAAGGTCAGCAAGTTGGGCTGGGATACGTACATTGATTCGGCGTTAAATTGGAGCAGTTATGTGGTGAAGCTGCCCTGGAGTGACTGGATCGATAAGTCGTTGAGCTGGGCGAGCTATGTGCTGCAACTGACATGGTCTAGTTTTGTTTCAAAACTGGATTGGCCAAGCGTGTCCTTTAACTGGGATTGGTTTGTACCGAAGGTAAGCTGGCCGAGTTTTTCGTTTGACTGGAGCTGGTTTGTGCCGAAGTTTGAATGGCCACGGATTCCTGAGTTTCACTGGGCGGATTGGATCGGCCAGTTGATTCCGGGCAACAACGCCGAAGGGACGCCCAACTGGAAGGGTGGTATGACGTGGGTAGGCGAGAAAGGGCCAGAGTTGGTGGCGTTGCCGCGTGGGACACGCATTTACAACAACCGGGAGAGCATGGCCATGGCGAATCGGGCGGTGAGTGGGGGCGGTGCGTTGCAGCCGGTGACGGTGAATGTGTACGCGACGGTGAAGAGTGAGATTGATGTGAACCGGTTGGCGTATGAGGTGGCGGATGTGATACGGCGGGCGAGGTAGGAGGTCGCTATGAGTCGATTCCTGGCGTTTGTGGATAGGTATCTTGTGCCGATGCGGCCTGGGGATGGCTGGCAGGTAGGCTTTTTGGTGGCGGTGGTAGTGTTGGTGGTGGCTGCGGTGGTGTTGGGTGGAAGTGAGGTTGTGGCGAGGTTGGTTGGGCGGTAGAAGTGGCCCCACCCTAGCCCTCCCCAAAAGGGAGGGGATGGTCACGGATGGTTTTCGTTAGGTAATAAGCACTTATCTTGCGGGTGGTGGTGAGGGAATGACGCACGCAATTCGATTGCAGAGTGGGGACATTCAGGCGGCGGGGCTGTATCTGGATCTACACCAGAATGGGTATCTGGTGTTGGATTATCCGATGCGGAGCGGCGTGGAAGAGACGGTGACGGAGACGATCACGGTCCTGGTCACGGCGGCTTCGGTGGCGGCGATGCAGAGTCAGAAACAGGCGATTGGGCGCTATCTGGATGCGGCGAATCGGCGCAACGACCGCGATTCGGAGCAGTATCAGTCTGGGGATCGCATCTTTGTGACGGTGTTGCCAGATGGGGAGGCGACAGAGTGGCGCTCGGAGATTCTGGCGGCGGCGATGGAGCCCGATCAGGATGCACTGCGCATTTGGGGCAACATCAAAGAGATCGTGAGGATCACGATCACGCGACGCAACTACTGGGAGGACATGACCGAACGGTACCCGACGATTGACAATTATCATGGGGTATCTTCACTCATAGGTGGTCTGTATCCGTCTGGGATGACCGTGGACAATCAGCAGTCGGTTACGCCTACACTGAAGACAAACTCGGTACGGGTGCCGGCTGCGCAGGTGACAGGTGATTTGCCAGCACCGGCGAGAGTTGTATTGAAAAATAGCACAGGCAGCGCTAAGAGCTATCGGCAGTTTATCTTTTGGAACAATGCATTCGCCCTGCCAACCGTTTACGACTATGCCTATTTATTGGAAGGCGAGGCTGCACTGGCGGGCTATAGTGGCAGCGCTGTGGCGGATAGCAGTTGCGAGGCGGGGTCGCGGTGGGATTTGAGCTTTACGGACAGTGGAGAGATTCGATTGACGTTGAGTGGGGCTGTGACGACGGCATTTGCCTCACGCCCGATACATGTACTGGCGCGCTTTAAAAGCTTCTCGTCCAACATTTATGCCAAGGCGGAAGTGTGGGCGGCGGGCGGCAGTGTGGCATTGACGCCGTGGGTACAGGAGCGGCTGCTATCGAATGCGGCGTTGATTCAGGATTTGGGGACAATCGTTGCCAGCACACGAGCATCCAACAACGACACGTTGCAACTTGCCATCAAGTTGCGAGGCAGTGGGAGTAAATCGGTCGCGTTGGATTTTATTCATTTAGCGGGACCAGATGGATTCAGGCTGATCTCGATGCCGGATGGGTCATTTGGATCGAATGATTCATTGGTGGACGATGGGATTGACGGGCAGACTTATCTACTGGCAAATGGCACATCTCGTATACCAGCGATGGTCCCATACGGGTCTCCGATTTTACTCTATCCAAACGTAGATCAACGGATGTCGGTGCTGTGGGCAGGGACGACGTACGACATTACCTGGAGTAGCTTGCTGACGCTCTCCTATCGACCACGAAAGCGTGTGATATGAGTGACTTTTCGGTGGTATTGAAGAATCGAGCGGGCACGGCAGAGTTGTATCCACCGCAGGGCTTTCGGCTGACGGTGCAGCGCTATTCGAGCAAGGCGATTGGCGGGCCTGATCTGGCAACGATTCGGGTCGACGGCGTCGGCGATGCGCTGTGGTCGGTGTGCAACTGGCTGGGGTATGGGGTGGAGATCCGCAACCCGATCGGGGAGCCGGTCTGGTGGGGATATATTGAAGAGGCTGTGGTGTCGGTCGGGAAGCGTGAGCGGGGCGTGTCGCTGAGCAACGTGTTTAATCGGGTGAAGGTGACCTGCACAATCGACGATGTGGATGGGGTGCCGGCGAGATACGATACCACCTGGGCAGAAGACGCCGACAGCATTGCGCGCTATGGCATTCGTGAGAAACGCTACAACATTGGGAAAAGCACCGAAGCGGTTGCTGTGGCGGTGCGAGATCAGTTGCTAAAACGGTTTAGCACGCCGATTCCACGGCGTGGGCGCGGCACGCAAGGCGACACGATGCTGACCTGTCGGGGCTGGTGGGATGTGTTTGGTCAGCAGTATTTTGGCCGCAGTGATGGCATTGAGGAGTTTATTGAGAGTGGCGACGTGGAACAGATGCTCAACTGGGGCGTTACATCGAGCCTGGTAAGCTTTCAGGGAGCGACCACGACCTACACCCGGGCGGTGGCGGGGGCGACAAATGCGACACCGATTGTAATCACGACGGCCACCAACCATGCGCTGAAGTCGGGCAACGTGGTGACGATCAGTGGGGTCGGTGGCAATACAAACGCCAACGGTACTTTTAAGATTGCGAGCGTGACCGGCAACACCTTCGCCCTGACCGACCAAACGACTGGGGCCAATATCACGGGAAATGGAAGCTACACGGCAGGCGGAACGGTGACCCGTGTGCTTGACAACAGCACACAGACCATCATCCGCTACGGCAAGCCGATCAGTGATGCCAGCAATGCGACACCGATTGTGATTAGCTGCACTGCACACGGCTACAGCAACGGCAACATTGTGGAGATTGCAGGGGTCAACGGCAACACAAGCGCCAATGGGACGTTTAAGGTTGCGAGCGCCACCAGCAATACCTTTGCCCTGACCGACCCAACGACCGGGGTCAACATCGCAGGCAACGGCGATTATGCTGTGGGCGGCGTGTTGATGAGCACGACTGTGGAGGGTCCGTTTGCGCCCTTGCTGGAGGGGGAATCCATCGTGGTGAGCGGCTCGGCCAGCAACAATGGGACATTTACGATTGTGCGCAGCAGCAGCCAAGGCCATGTGCTTGAGGTAAGCAGCATCCTGACCAGTGAGGCGTCGGGGTCCAGCGTGACGATCAAAAACTATGGGCAGCAAGTCGCGCAGAGCTTTACCCCGACCTCTAGCTGGAATGCGGTTGAGGTGGCGGTGCGGCTTACCAAGCACTACACGCCAACCTTTAATGTGGTGGTCGAGTTACGCAGCAACAATGCCGGCGTGCCCTCGGCTACGGTGTTGGGAAGTGCAACCATTGATCGGTCAACGATTGGAAACACAGCCCAGTGGGAGAAGATTAGCTTAGCGTCGCCGGTGGCACTCGTCGCCGGCACGACCTATTGGCTGGTGGTGCGCACCACGGCTGGTGCAGCTTTTTACGATGATGGATTTTCAGTGTCACTCGACACGAACATGGGTCATAGCACTGGCGTGCTGAAGGTATTGACGCCTGCCGCCACCTGGGTGGATCGACCGGTGAATGCGGATCTGCCATTTCGTGTGCTGGATGCTGTGGATACGGCAACCCAGGTGGCAGCAATCTTTGCCCAGTTTGGGTCGCTCTTTGCGGCGATAGATGTGTCTGTGAGCAGCGGGATTACATCGAATCAGTTTCGCAGCGGTGAAAACACGGCGCTGGATGAGATCTCTAAGTTGTTAGAGGCTGGGAACGCAAGCGGGGTGCGTCTGATTCCGAGTGTGACCGTTTCACGCGTCATCAAGTTGGCGAGCCAGCCCACGGCGACCGAGAATGAAATTCATGATCGGGATGGGGAGCTTTTTTACTCGCATGGAGCGCCCTGTGTTGCCGGGCTGTTACCGGTTGGTCAATGGGTGCGTGAGCATGGATTGCCGCAAAACTTGGACTTTATGGCAGGCTCGGAGCTGCAATTTGTAGAGGAAGCGGAATACGACTGCGAACAGGGCGAGCTGACTTGGTTAGGGCAAGACGACGAGGCGAGTTATAGCCTGCCTGGGGTGAAACAGGGATGAAGCAGTTTGACGATTTGCGTAACTTTGCACAATTCCGGGATCAGTTGCGACCATACTGGATCGATGATCTGCGCACCTATGCAGGCATTGGTGCCAATAGCGGGGGCGGAGCGACCGTTGCTGACATCAATGCGGCGATCACGGCGCACAAGAGCGAAGCCGATCCGCATCCTGTCTATTTGACTTCCAGCCGGGCGGATGCGCTCTTTCTAACCCCAAGCGAGGCAAGTGGTATTTACTACAGCCGCACGCAACTGGATGGCGGGGCGCTTGATAGTCGCTACTATACCGAAAGCGAGTCGGATGGGCGCTTTGTGCAGTTGGCGACGGCGGGCACGATTACGGCCAGGCACACATTTGCCCCAGCAAGTGTGGCGACGCCTTTTATTTTGGGCAGCAATGCGCAAGGGCAACTGATACCGGGGCTCAATTCCGACCTACTGGACGGCTATGATGCGGCGGATTTTCCACGGAAGGCAGAGAACGCATCCATTTCGGGCAGTTGGACCTTTGCAGTGGATTTGGCCTTTGCGAGTGGAGCGCAGATCGACTTTGCCGATGTGGCGGAAGATAAAGTTTATTGGTACAGCAACACGTACGGAACGGGCATCGAAGGCGGCACATTAACCCACTGGTCGGCGGTGAACCATCGTTGGCGGGTCGGCGGCACTAGTGCGAGCACCGGCACGCAAAAGATGATCCTGAACAGCACCGGACTGCAAATCGGTGCAACATCGGGTTCGGCAAGTGCAGCGCTTGACGTTACCGGGTCGGCGCTCATTTCGGGACAGATCACGGTTGGCAGCGATACAGACGCGACGTCGATTTTAGGACGAGGCAAGGTGTATAGCGGCTTCACGGATGAGGTGATGCTGGCCCACTTTGACCACGCCAACACAACAGACTATGGATTCAGGCAGAATTCATTGGCTGACACAGTGCTCAACGCGGCGACGGGCAGATCGATTTATCATCGAATTAACAACGCCGATGTGATGGCAATGAACAGCGTTCGCCTGAATCCGGCAGGGTCCATCAATATCGACTTGGGAGACTATAACCGAAAGTGGCGCACGCTGTACGTGGGCGAGTTGTATGCTGAGACGCTGGTGGCACAGGATGTGCTGGCCACGATCGGCGGGCGAGTGATGGTGACGCCAACCACCAAATTGATTGCAGATGTGAGCGCTGGTGCGACGACGATTGACGTTGAGAACAACAATTTGGGCAGTGGAGAGTACATCTATTTTGCTGCTGCACCGGGTGGGGTGCCACAGATCGAGGCGATGAAGGTGACCTCGGCGGCGACGACGATCACGGGTGGCTATCGCTACTCGGTGACACGTAACTTGGATGGTACGGGGGCCAATGCGTGGGTGACAGGCGATGCCGTGGCGAGTCTGCGCACCAGTATTGGCCAGGGCTATTTGGAGTTGACCTCGACCAGCACAGTCTATGGTGATTTGGGGCCGACGATGACTGTTTATGCTCGGACATCGACGGCCACCTGGAACGGAGTTGCGCCGGTGGTCTCGATCGGGAACTTGCGCAGCTTTGTGGATTACAGCAGCGACGAATTCGGCCTGGCGCATGGCAACGACTTGACGCTGACGCCGTCCACCGGATTCAGCGGGATGACCAGCGACAACAGTAGTGGGATGCGCCTATTCAATTTGTCGCTCAATCTATATAGCGGGGGCACGCAGACGGTTTGGCTTAATCCGACAGACGGCTTGAAGTTTTCGGTGGCAAGCAGCACAACGTACGACAAAAAGAGAGCGGTCAGTTGGTATAGTGGAGCCACAGAGATCGGACGATTGTGGTCGTATGATCTCGGAGCCGCCAGCACAACCTCAACCACTTTGGAGGCGAACGGCCAGTCAGACCGAGCAGTAGAACTGAATATCAAGGCGAACTTCACCAGTGGGCAAAATGCCTTTCTGAATCTCAGCGGTGGGAACGCTACGATCCAGTTGCGCAACAATACGAGCACGAGTCTACGCACGATTACGCACACGGCGGAACGGCATGATTTTAGCGTGGCGAGCCTAACCGACACCAATCCTGGCTTTAAGGTGAGCGGTTCGTGGTCTGCTCCGAGTAACTTTTTGGCGTTGATTGAAAATAGCAGTACAGGCGCGGCTGCGGACGTGCTGAAAGTGCGAGCTGCGAACACGGCGAGCGGCGTGAAGATCTTACAGGTCATCGATGGCAACGGGATCGGGCTGACGGTCTACGGCGCTGGGAACATTGGCATTGGCGGTAACTCATTTGGGAATGGGGTGGGTGTAGTCTATGTAGCGAATCGGAATACTGCCCCCACGGCGAATCCGTCAGGTGGAGGGGTGCTGTATGTGGAGTCGGGGGCGTTGAAGTATCGTGGCAGCGGTGGTACAGTGACGACCGTTGCGGCGGCATGAGGTGATATGAAGCGTAAGTTTTGGATTGCACTTTTTGTTCTTTCACTTGTGTGGGCAGTGGCCTATGGTGCGCTGGCACAGGTGGATAATTGGTTGGCGATGTTGAAGGGGTGATATGGCAAAAATTACGACGGTCCCTGTAGCGATGAGCAATATACAGGCGCTGGGCGCACGGGAGGCGGTGCGACGGCTGGGCGAGTCGAACGGAAAGAACCGGGAGGCAGCCCAGAAATTGGCACGAATTGGGCTGATTCTGGATGCCAAGGTGGTGCTGTACGAAAAGACGAGGCGCAACCTGATCGTGAGTAACACGGTCAAGGATGAGGATGGAAACATTCTCTACCAGGATGAGTATCAGCAGAATCCACGGACACGGTGGGAGATGCAGATGGAGCTGGCAGATCTGGACAATGAGGAGATCCGCTTTCGCTGCGAGACGTTAACGCTGGATGAGGTGGGCGAGCAGGGCAGCAATATGCTGATCAGCTTGAATCCACTGTTGGCAGAGCCGCTGCTGAGTGAGATTGAAGAGGAGTGATGAAGAGCCTGGCCAGTTGGTCAGGCTCTTTTGTTTTCGAGAGATAAGAAACGATTACCTGACGAATGGTGGCGACAGGTGCGCATGGGCATCCGTGCAGGTGAAAATGAATTTTCGTGTGATAACACGTTATTACCTAACGAAAATTCCTGTGAAACAAAATCTCAAGAAATCTACACTTCTGTATTTTGGGTGAGTAGTTGGGCGATGCCCAGCAGCAGTTTGCGTTGCTGGGTGGGTAGTTGGCGCGTGATGGCGAGGATGGCGGTCTCGTCGTCAGTCAGTGGCGGTTCCTCGTTTTTCTCTTCTGGTATTCCTTCTAACGGGTTTTCTTCCCAGCCTATCAGGTAGCTTGGTGATACTCCGAGCGCTTTGGCCAAAGCTTCAATTACTTCAATACCGACGTTGGTGATCTGTCCACGCTCGACTTCTGAAATATAGGTTCTACTAATTCCCGACTTTGCGGACAGTTCCTCTTGCTTCCAGTCCAGATCCCGTCTACACAATAAAATTCGTTGCGCCATCGTCAATTCGTTCATGAATGTAATTGTAGTGTTTATTGACATGGTTAGTCGTCCTCTTGTGAAAATGTCGATATTTTATACTTTTGGGTATTGACAATGTGATACAATGTGATACAATGTCATTTATGTCGCTATATCGACAAAATAACAGTTTATCGACAAGGAGATTTCAATGCTCGACACCCTTAATGCTAATTTACCTCCTGTACGGGTTCAGGAATCGACGAAGGAGGCGTTGGAGCGTATTGCGCAGGCTTCGCCAATCTCGAAGCGGTTAAGTGACCACGTGCGGGCGGCGGTCGAGGAGTACATCGCAAAGTATGGTTTTGCCACGACAACACACAACGGTGCGATTGTGGCGAGGCAGTAAGTTTGTAGTCGGTTGGTTTGGCTGTAGGTTTTTTTAGGCTGGTAGTCGTAAGCAATTCCTCAATAACCTTCTAGTTATGTCTATTTGCTTATGGCGTTACGATGGTTTGTTGAAGTGCCCGTATGCCCCTGAGCGGAAAAGAAAAACGGCCCGCTGTGAGGCAGCAAGGCCGTAGACAACCGTCATCATGGAGGGATGACAGTATGAATTCATTATCACCCACAACTATTTCTTCACAAATAACGACACCTGACATTACGAAGTTGGCGCCTGGTCTGCGGATTGGGTTTGTGCGGCGGGCGGGAATGGTGCGGCTGACGATCAGTCGGGCAGTGCCGGCAGTGCCGAGTGCGGCTGACTGCGATACGGTGGAGCGCCTGTTTGCGGTGCCAAAGGATGTGAGTTGGCGGAATTATCGGCTGTGTCATCGACAGCGGGTGGGCAAGCAGAAGACGAAGCGCGAGTTCAATGTGGCGGAGGCGGTTTGGTATGAGGTGGTGCAATGAGACTCTCTTTGATTGCACTGGCGCTGTTGGCCAGCCAGTTTGCGGGGATGGCGCTCTATTACTGGGTGCAATGCAAGGAGTTGAAGGAGCAGAACCGGCTGTTGCGCAGGAAGGTGCGACTGCATGAGCAGTTGGAGGCGAAGCGGCAGTTGATGATGCCACAGCGGTCGGTGTACTTCCCGGAGATTTTTTGGAATTAGTGTGTGTGTGAGTGTGTGAGGCCCTTATGGTTGACGAGCCCTTTGTGTTGATGCTGCCGGCAGTGAAAGCCGCCGAGGAAATTGATGTACTGAATGCCGAGTGGCGGGTGGCCACGAATTCGGCACAGTTCAAGATGCTGGCCAAGTGGGCAGCGCTGCGGGAGAAGTGGTTGAGCACAAAGGGGCGCAAGAGCGCAGAGACGCGGAGATCGTACGAGCACGCAACGATGAGTTGGTTCCGCTATCTGGCTGGGCTTGTAACGTATGGGGATGAGCCGGTATTCCCGTGGCTGGCGACGAGTGACCATGTACGTGGCTGGCAGGAATCGATGATTGAGGCGGGGCGATCTGTGCGGACGGTGAATCAACGGTTGGCGGCGTGTAGTTCGCTGTACACCTTTGTGATTCGTGAGAAGTCGCTGGTGGACGGCTATGAGATGTCGCTCTTCATTGATCGGAGTGGGCGCACGCGTGAGAATCCATTTCGCACAAACATTGAGCGGGACAAGGCGGATCCATACAGCAAGCAGAAGCGCATTCTGAGCCGCACAGAGACGGCCCAGGTGATTGAGTATCTGGTGTCACGCTCGAAGGCGTTGGTGGGGATGCGGGATTACGCGTTGATCCTGACTTACTTGCTGACCGGCTATCGCAACCGGGAGGTGGTGTCGATGAGTTGGGGGCGCTTTTCTACGGATGGGGTGAATGTTTGGTACGACTGGCACGGGAAGCGGGGCAAGGAGAAGCTAGATGCCTTCCCGATGCGGGCGTATCAGGTGATCTTGGCCTATCTGCGGGCGAGTGGGCGGGATCCGCAGGGGATGAAGGCGGCGGAGTGGGTCTTTGTGCCGGTGACGACGCATGGGTTGAAGAATTTGGCACACGCCAACGAGGAGCCACAGGACGGGCATCTGCATACGGCCTCGGTCAATCGGATTCTGTACAAGGTGCTGAGCAATGCGGGCATCAAGCGGCCCGAGGAGTGCCGGGTGCATGACTTGCGGCATACCTTTGCCTATCACTTTCGGCAGCAGGAGAAGGACCTGGAGAAGCTGAGGGACCGGCTGCACCATGAGGACCTGAGCACGACGGGGATCTACGCCAGGGAGGTGTTAGATCGCCCGATCGATGACTGGAGTGAGAAGTTGTTCCAAGGAATGTTGATTTAGGGAGCTTATATGACGGCTGTAGAGAGCAGACAGTATGACTCCGCAACGGTTTACTTGTTTTTGAGTGAGGATGGGGTGTACCGGCAGCGCTGCGGAAAGCACCTGCCGTGGCGGTTTGTGGGGTTGCGACCGTTTGCTGTGCTGCGGGGTGACCCAGTGAGTCCCAAACGTAGTTGTGTGCAATGTTATTGGGAGCAACGTGCTCCTGAACAATTTCAACAGGAGATGACAGATGAATACGCAGAGTAGTCGAATTGCAGCGGTGTTGGCGAGCAGACGGGCTGACGAAGAGGCGGAGAAGGCAGAGGCCGCTCAGAAAATCGCCAATTTTAATGCTCAATGCAAGGTAGAGGCAGAAAAGCAGATCAATGAACTGCTAGGGGAGTTTGCCGAGGAGATGAAGGGCATCATCGTGGCGGGTGGGCATGAAGAAGACAGTGATGGCGTATGGAGCTCTCTTTCGCTGACCTGTCAGAGTGACGAGATGCAGATTGCGCCTGTGAAGTTGATGTGGTTCCCGGCTAACGTCGGGGCGATGAAGGCTGTTCCCGGCAGCATTACGATCTCTGTGACCTACGCGAATGGGCGGAGATTGTTTCAGCATGAAGCGATTGATGAAGTGTTGTTCTTTGCCCATATGTCGTATGCAGACTGGAAGAAGGAAGAAGAGGAAAAGGAGTTCAAGAAGCGCAAGGAGGAGATCGAGACGATTCTGGGGTGGAATGATAACAACATTGGTGCTCAGGCGGGCTATGTGAAGACTTGGGAGCGCATCTGCTTATTGAGTCGGATTGACCAGAATCTGGCAGAGATGAAGTGGAGTCAGCACTGTCAGAAGGCAATTGAGTATTTGAGTATGCGGCATCTGTGGCGTGCGGATAAGCCGGAGGAGCTTGTGATGATCGAATACCGTGAGTTGAAGCGTTACGATGCCGGTTTGGCAGAGAGCAAACTGGCTGAGTGGCGGTCAGCGGCGGCGGCAGAGGCGAAGCGCCAGGCGGCGAAGGAGGCAGCGGCGGCGGCGTATAAGACGGCGATTGCAGCGTGGCGGGCGGAGTGTGAGGCGTGGGCAGAGGAGTGGACAGCTAAGCTGTGGCAGCCGTGGGAGTTGACCAAGGTGCGCTATACGCCGTTGCGGATGCCGGCAGACTTTGATTATGAATTTGCGACGGAAGGCGGGCTGATTGAAGAGGTGGCAGTGCTGAATGAGATCGCCGACTGTGTGGCAGTGGGGGCAAATCTGACTGAGGTGAAAAGCTATGATGGACGCGTGAGCGAGATCGTGATCGGGGCGTTTCTGGATGCACATGTGATCGTGTGCGATGCGCCGAGCACGACCGATGCTTTGGGCTATCATCGCCACTATTCGGAAGGGGGCTATGTGGTGAATGTGCCAGCCATTGTGGCAGAACAGCCAGACCCAGCGCCCAAGAAGCCAGCGACCCCAGAGGGCGTACGGGAGATCTACAACAACGAAGAGATCCCCTTCTAAAACAAAGAGCAGAGGAAAGCGCCCGATTCGCTTTGCTCTGCTCTGCTCTAACTAACTACGTGACAACCCGATTGTAGCACGAAGGACGAAAAATGACAATAGATATAGTTGATGAAATCAAGGCGAAAGTGAAGCTGGAAGATGAGATTGCGAAGAGCTTTACGTTGACAGGCAAAGGAAAGGCACTTTCGACCAAGGAGCATGATTCGTTGAAGATTCGCTGCGACTGGCAGCGATGGCGCTGGTATTCAACAGCCTGGCGCAGCTTTGGCAGCGGAGATCGGGATCATGGGGATGTGTTCGATTGGTACATGTTGGCGCATCGCTGCGATTTCCGCACGGCGCTGGAAGATCTGGCACGCCAGGCCGGGGTTGAGCTGCGACCCCTGACGGCAGAGGAGCAGACGGCCCGAGACGTGCAACGGGCGCACCTGGAGATTCTGGAGATGGCAGCGCGCTATTATCAGGCGTTGCTGTGGTCACCGGTGGGGGAGGCAGGATTGGCGTATTGCCGATCCCGGATGTGGTCGGATGAGACGATTGAGCGAGAACGAATCGGCTATGTGCCACGGGCGCAGGACTGGGAAGTTTCGTTAGGTAATAAGGCATTATCCGACGAAGTGCCGCTGACGCTGCACAAGCAGTTGATCGAGGCGGGCTTGGTCGAACATGCCACGGCGAAGGCAGTGTTGTCAATTCCGCAGGGGCACATTGTGTATGTGCATCGCCGGCGTGGGCAGGTGGTGTATTTGTCGGGGCGGGGGATTGGGGAGAAGCGCCATTACAACCTGCCCGAAGAGCTAAGCGGCGGCAAGATGCCCTACGAGAATGACCCAGAGGGAGTGACACGGCGCGGGGTACGGGTGGCGGTGGAAGGGCAAGCGGACGCCATTTCTTTGGCGCAGTATGGGATTCAGGCGGTAGCGCTGTGTGGGCTGGTGAGCGCGGCACCGTTGGGCAGCGTTTCGCATGTGGCGCTGGACAACGATGAGGAGGGGACGGCCAAGGCGTTGGAGGTGGCGTTGGGCGCGGATCCGCTGACGTGTGTGGTGACGTGGCCAGACAAGCTGACGAGCGCAACGAGCGGGGCGGGGCCGGTGGCGGTGAAGGATGCCAACGACTTGCTGAAGAGCAACTGGAGCAGTCAGCAGTTGGCCAAGTTGCTGGAGGATGCGCCGATTGCGTTGGTGGAACTGGCCAAGAAGGCGGGCAAGTGCAAGGACAAGGAAGAGCGCCAGGCGTTGATTGATCGGCTGTGTGCGCTGTATGTGGGACTGGATGAGATTGTGGCGGCTGACCTGACGTCGGAGTTGGGGAAGTATCTGGGCGGCGTGGGGCAGTTAAAGCGAATTGTGAGCGCGTATAAGCAGCGACAGGAGAGCCAGGAGCGCGAAGTCAGCGAGATCCACAAGATTAGCCCCGGTGGGTATGTGGGTGGCTTTCTATTCGAGCAATGTGTAGAGCCGTTGGAGAACGGTGAGTTGCGCAGCTTTTACTGGGTGCGCAAGCCGGATGGTAGCTTTGCCAAGATGAACTCGGTGGTGATCGGCAACACAGCCTATTGGCCAGTGGATGCCAGAGATGAGGAGTTGATTTTGGGCGGGGATGTGCTGTTTCCCAGCGACCGGGTGGAGAGCGGGAGTGAGCAGGAGTTGCTACGGGCGATTCGCTCCTTTATCCATCGCTGGCTAGATGTGCCGACCTACTACGAAAATATTGCCTCCTATTATGTCCTGCTCACTTGGTTCTACGATGCGGGATACGAAACGATTCCCTACCTGAGGGCCCTGGGCGAGTATGGCAGTGGCAAAACACGGTTTATCAAGACGATTGGCTATCAATGCTTTCGCCCGATGATCTTTGGTGGCGGCGACAGTGAGGCGACGCTGTATTACACGATGGAGATGTTTAAGGGGACGATGGTCGTCGATGAGTCGGACTTCAAAAGCTCTGACGAAGCGGCACTGGTGGCCAAGATTATCAACATGGGCAACCAGCGGCAGGGGAGCATCAAACGCTTGGAGTCGAGACCGGATAACAGTGGCTATAAAATCAAACGCTTTGCGGTTTTTGGCCCCAAGATCTTTGGTGCCCGGAATGGCTTTGGCGACCAGGCCAGCGACAGCCGCTGTCTGACGCACTACACCACGGCGATGCAGGTACGGGCAGACATCCCAGGTGACTTGACCGAAGAGTTTTACGTGGAGGCACAACAGTTGCGCAATCGGCTGCTCGACTTTCGCCTGAAACATTGGAAGCCAGTCAAGATCGACCCCAACAACTTTGACCGCAGCATTATGCCCCGTCTGGCCCAGATTACCCTGGCGCTGAAGTCGATTATCCATGACCCAGTTGTGCTGGGGGAACTGGAGCGGTTTGTGCGCCTGTACAACCAAAGCCTGATGAGTGACCGGCAGGCGAGTGACCCGGCGATTGTGGTGGAAGCGCTGGTGACGGTGCGCTATCCCAAGCCAGCAATGGTGGAGATTGAGCCGGATTGGAGCATTGGCAACATTGCGGATGTGGCGCAAAAGTTGGCGAACAGTTTGGACCCTGATTTGAAGTTCACGCCCAGGAAGGTCGGCACCATTTTGAGCAAACAGCTTGGATTGTTCCGACGTGGCAGCCGGGATAATGCGGGCCGACAGACAGTGGAAGTGGACGACACAGAGCTAACAGGATTGATGGCCCGCTATGGAATTAGTGCCCCAGAATGGACGAGAAAAGCCTAAGTTACTGAACTTCTGAACTTCTGATCATCAAAAACGGGTGATCTCAAAAAAAAATTGAAAACCCCAAAAACAATGATCAGAAGTTCAGAAGTTCAGACGAAAATTGGAGCAAACTGAAAATTGGCTTAAAAAAGCAGCAAAAACTGCAAATTTCACTGAACTTTGAGGCTTCTAAAGCCAAAACTATTGTTCTCAATTTTTAAAATTTAAACTAAGGGTAAGAATCACTGAACATTGGTCTGAACATTGGAAAATTTTTGAGCAATGTTCAGACCAATGTTCAGTAAAAAAATTATACAGCTACGAATGTTCAGAGGTGAGGTGTAAAGGTATGTCAGCAAGCAATATTGAGTGGACAGATCGAACGTGGAATCCGTTGGCGGGGTGTACGTGGGCGAGTGCTGGGTGTGACCACTGCTATGCGGCAACGATGGCATTGCGGTTGGAGGCGATGGCGGAGAAGTTGATCGCTGAGGGCAAGGAGGCGGGGGCGCTGCGCAAGTATATGGGGGTGGCGCATCGGCGGAGTGATGGACGGGCGGCGTTCAATGGTTTGGTGCGACTGGACGAGTCGCTGATCGGGGAGCCGTTGACGTGGAAGAAGCCGCAGATGGTCTTTGTGAACAGCATGAGCGATCTGTTTCACAAGGATGTGCCAGATGCATTCTTGGACCGTGTCTTCCGGGTGATGCATGAGGCGAAGCAGCATACGTTTCAGGTGTTGACGAAGCGCCCGGAGCGGATGAAGGAGTACATCAACAAGCGGTGGATGGCACTGGGGTTGTTTGAGGCTCGGAATATTTGGCTGGGGACGAGTGTGGAGAACCAGGCGGCGGCGGATGGACGGTTGGGGCATTTGGTGAATACACGGGCGCATGTGCGCTTTGTGAGCTGTGAGCCGCTGTTGGGGCCGGTGGATATGCGGCATTGGTTGCAGGCGATCCACTGGGTGATTGTGGGCGGGGAGAGTGGCAAGGGGGCTAGGCCGATGCACCCGGATTGGGCACGCGGGTTGCGGGATCAGTGCCAGGGGGAGGGGACGAGGTTTTTCTTTAAGCAGTGGGGTGCATATCTACCAATCTGTGAGCAATATGGCGATGACGATTTGGTGTTTAAGTTAGATGAGTGGACGGGGCATCGGCTGTGTTGTGTTGGGAACAATGGATATGTTTTCAGCGACAACGAAGGTTTGGATTGTGGATTTCAGCCTTATGTCCATGCGAATCCGTGGTTTATGGCGAAGACAGACAAGAAGACTGCGGGCAGGGAGTTGGATGGGCGGGAGTGGAATGAGATGCCAGAGGTGCGATCATGAAAGTTGCCTCATTATTTGAAGAGTACCGATCTAACTTGGATGATGCTATTGAAACAAGCTTGGCAAGCTTGAATGCGTATGGACAGCGCTATCCACATTGGGCGATTGCCTATTCGGGGGGTAAGGATTCGACGGCCACTGTGGCTTTGGTTGCGTGGGCCTTACGCAAGGGGCTGGTGAGCGCTCCAAAGTCAGTAACAGTTTTGTATGCGGATACTCGCCAGGAATTGCCACCATTGCAGATGGGAGCAATGAAGTTGCTCTCAGTTTTGCGTAGTCAAGGCATACAGGCGGAGGTGGTTTTGCCAACGATGGACGATAGGTATTTTGTGTATATGTTGGGGCGTGGCGTGCCACCACCGAACAATATGACGCTGCGCTGGTGTACTCCGCAGATCAAGATTGAGCCGATGATGAATGCCTTGGCCGCCCTGCGTTCACAGTCTCAGCAGAAGTTGTTGGTATTGACCGGCGTGCGACTTGGAGAAAGTGCGGCGCGAGATGCGCGGATTGCGATTAGTTGCTCTAAGGATAGTGGGGAATGCGGCCAAGGTTGGATGCAGGTTTCGACCCCTGAAAGCGTTGCAGATACTTTGTCGCCGCTGGTGCATTGGCGGCTGTGCCATGTGTACGATTGGCTGTATTTCGATGAGCGGCATGGCTATGATGTAGCTGGCGTGGCCGATGTGTACGGCGAAGATGAGGTACGAACTGGGTGCGTTGGCTGTCCTTTGGCAGACGAAGATGTTGCGTTGAAGCGCTTGATTCAGAAGCCGGAATGGGCGCATTTGAAGCCGTTGCTTGAGTTGAAGCCACTGTATCGGTGGTTACGACTGGCGAAGAATCGACTGCGCAAGGCGGAGCCTGAAATGCGCAAGGATGGCAAGTACGCGACGAATGCGCAGCGGCTTGGGCCGCTGACGATGGCAGCCAGGCTTTATGCGCTGGAGCAGATCTTGGACATCCAGCGGCGTGCGCGTGTTGATTTGATTAATGGGGAGGAAGAGACACGGATTCGTGAGTTGATCGCTTTGAATACGTGGCCCAACAAGTGGCGAGGTGATGAGGTGACGGGCGATCAGTTGATTGATGCGATCCATATTGTTGGAAACGAGATTGTTCGACAGCCTGTGTTGTTTTGAAAGACAGCCCCACCCTAACCCTCCCCAAGGAGGGGACTGTCACGGGGCGGATTTTGGTTCTCAAAAAAGTGTGTAAAAGTAAAGTGAGGTGGGTATGGCTTGCGAGTTCGATGCGATTTCGAGTATGGATGCGCAGTTGGAGGAGTGGCCAGTATGCAAGACTTGTGGGTCGCCGATGGTGTGGGAGGATTGTGGGGAGTGTGATGATGGGTTCATCGATCTTTATGATGAGGACCCACTTTTCTATGACGAGGATGATACGCAGGTGTGTGAGATGTGCGAGGGCTATGGCGGTTGGTGGTTTTGCCCGAATGCGAAGAATCATACACTGCCTTTGTTTGAGAGTGAGGTGAGTGAGTATGGGGAGTCAAACACGTAAGATCCAAGAGCGACTAGGCGCGTACGATGGACACTTGCAAAGTGTTATTCATGGGCTTGCCAACAATAACGAGCAGGCCTGGTCGGTGCAGAAGCGGAAGCAGGTGGAGGTTGTGCTGAAGCGATTGGGCTACACATTGGTGACACGCAGCCGGGCCAAGAAGATGGGGTATGAACTGCTCGACGATGCGCAGCCCATTGCTCAAGGGTACTATGAAGCGCCGATCGCTGATTACCATGACCTATATATCCTTGAATGTCATTTTCGTTTGGTGCGACTGCGTAAACTACGGACGAAGGATCTGGCCAACCGTTTCGACCCGCAGGCGCAGGCGCTTGGATTTGAGTCATGGAAGGAAATGATGATTGCAATCTCGGAAGGGAAAGCAACCGTCGTCAAGAAGTAGGGAAGAAAGCGAGTAAGAGATGAATCAGTCAACAGTTGAGATTATCGACCCGAAGCATCCGCACTTTGGGGAGACGGTGACGGTGACAGCCAGTTATGATTATATTTGGATCTTTGGAGAGACGGCGGAGCGTGTCAATGTGACGCTCCATGCGAGCCAGGTGAAGGTGCTGACTGTGCATGATCCAGATATTTGGCTTGAGATTGTGGGGCGTATCTCGAATCAAGCCGATGGGGAGATACGCAAGGAGTTGGCCAGCCTGCCGAATGTGTTTGTGGCGGGGGGCTGGACGGGTGAGCACGGAAGGATTGGGCTGAAGTTCGATGACAGTGCGAGTGCTCATCTGGCAGAGGTGCAGGAGATTGCGGGGCGCTATGGGTTGGAGGCACGCAAGCCGAAGAATATGTTGGTGAGGGAGTAGTCAAGGAGACATATGCGAGCAAGATACTATATTGCGATCAACATCAATGGAGATGCACGCTTGTATAAGAAACAACCAGAACAGATGGACCCTGGTTATATTGCTGTGCCGATTGATGTGGAGATCGATGATGTTTGGTTTAAGCGAATGGCACCAGCCGTAAAGTTGCGAATTGAGGGCTATTCAATCCTGCCCACGGTCGAGGTGCCTGGTCATAATCGATATTTGGTTGTGAACCCTGAAACACCGGCCATTGATGCGCAGGGGGTAAGCGATCCATGAGACACATGAGCTTCATGTTGACGGTTAAGCAGGTGCGCAATCGGACGAAGACGGTGACACGGCGAATCGGTTGGTGGAATGTGAAGCGGGGTGAGGTAATTTTGGCCTGTGAGAAGTGCCAGGGGTTGAAGAAGGGTGAGAAGGTGCAGGCGATTGACGTGATTCGGGTGCGTGATACGACGCTTAGCATTTTGGACGAGATTACGGCGGAGGATATTGAGCGTGAAGGGTTCCCTGGGATGAGTAAGGATGAGTTCATTGCGATGTTTTGTAAGACGCACAAAAGGGCGACGCCCAGGACGATTGTCAATCGGATTGAGTTCGAGTATGTCTATGGCAAAGAAGAAGGATGTTGAGGTGACGGTGGATCTGCGACGGTGGTACTTTGGTATTACCTTGTGAAAATTGAGTCAAGAAAAGCGCCAGGTCGGGTCTCGATCTGGCGCTTTTCTTTTGCTTTATAAAAAAGCGTGTGAGGTGTGGGGTGGCTGGCGAGCGTTCCCCCAGGCGACACAGATCGCACGCTCACCAGTGACCCGGAAAAAGTGTAGCACTGTTTGGCGTTGTGGTCAATATGGTTTTTGGTGGGTTTACTTTAGTCGATTGTCGGATGAAGGGGTGTGTATTGTATGTTACAATGGGCTTACGTTCGTTTTATTTCACCCAGGAGACCCATATGCAACCCCAAACCCCAAAACGGCGTGGATGTCTCGCTCGCATCCTACGCTGGATCGTATTCTTCTTTTTAGGCTTGATTGTTCTGTTGATTGTGCTCGCTTTGGTGCGCATCGGTGGTGAGAAGGTTGGGCTGATAGCAACCCGTACGCCAACAGCGACGCCGACGATTACGTTGACCCCGACGATTACACCGACGCCAACGATTACACCAACACCGAGTGTGACAGCCACAGCGAGTGATACGCCCACGGTGACGCCAACTGTGCCAGCGACTGAGACGCCGACAATTACAGCTACAGCCCCACCGACAGAGACGCCATTGCCGACGCCGACACCAGGATTGGCAGATGTGATGCTGGCAGCGTTGGGGAAGGGCAACCGCGAGGTGGAGCGGGTGGAGTCAGTGACGCTGGTGGATGGTGAGCTGTTGGTGAAGTGGGCGATCAACGACAATCTTACGGAATCGATGGTGATTTCGGGTGCGCAGCTTGAGGCGACCACGTTGCTGAAGGCGATCCATGTGGCGGGAATTGAGTATGCGCAGGTGAGGCTGTTGGGTACGTTTTCGATGGTAGATAAGTTTGGCAATGCGAAGGAGACGTTGGTTGTCAATTTGCTTTACCAGAAGGCGACCGTGGAGCAGATTAACTGGGACAATTTCATTTTTCATGATGTCTATCTTATTGCTGACGCTGCGACGATTCATCCATCATTCCGTACGCAGTAGGTTGATCCGTTGGTAGAAGAAGGGTGCAGTCAAATCGACTGCACCCTTTCTTTTTGCATTCTTTAAATTCGTACTTGACAAATATGATTCCATCTGATACTATTTGAGTTAGTTTGTATCATTAATCATGTAGCGGAGAAAATACAGTGGATACTACAGCATTAAGTCGTCAGGTTTCATTTCGACCTTCCGAATATGATGTTGAGGTGCTGAAAGATATTCAGCAGAAGAATCCGCATTTGAACAATACGAATGACCTCATTCGCCATGCGTTGCGAATCTATCATGTGGAAACCACGGATAGTAACAGCAAGGGCAAGCGGCTTGAGCGGATTGAGCATGTTCAGATGCAGATTTTAGAGCGGTTGCTATCGCTTGAAAACAAGGTTGAGCGATTGGCAAAGGTGCCTGTCAGCGAGTAGATATTATGGTTAGAAGATATCAGTATTGGGATCACTTCATTGCATCGTGGGCCTGCGGGGAGATCGAGATTGGTAGCGGCGTAACTAGGGCTAAACTCAAGCGTGTGAAGCCATTCATTATGCGTGATGATGATTTTTGGTTTGACATTCTTAATCGTCACGGTGGGGACAAAGTGTCACCCTACGAAATGATGGCAGCAGACAAAGCAACTTACGCCCATTGCGCAGGTAATTTTTGTGGAATGCTCTACCAGTCAATCATGAGTATGAAATGACCGCAACGGGCGGAATAACCCGTGAAGCCACGCCAGTGGCTGTGCCGGTGCAAAGCCGGTGACCGGCTATTTGGTTAGGGTGGCTCCCGCTGCCGGATAATAGCCAATCTACTGCGGCCTTTGAATGCCGTCTTGCATCGTCTGTAGTGAAAGACGAGCCGGATAGTGTAACCGGCGATTTGTTGGGTTAATCGTAGCGTGGGCAACCAGGCTACTTAACAAAAAACCGGCAGGGAGCCCCCACCGGCTAAAGATGCAGTACATCTTACTTTCTTATGTGGAATGCGGTCTATACCGGTGGTATCGCACCGGTATAGACCTAACCACAATTTGTCCAATAGGAGACAAACCATGGCTACCTCGAATTTTACCTCAGAGCAGTCTTCTTCTCAACAAGGCAGTGCCTCGGAAAATTTGGTTCTGACGCTAGCACAGCGGCAGGCGCTGTTGGAAATGCTTCAGGCGCAGCGAGCGCATCAGGAAGATCTGTTGTCGACAGGGTTGACCCGTCGTCAAAAGAAAATCCTGGGCGAGTTGATGGCTGTGCGTATGGAGCTGTTTGCGGCGCTTGGCCTGCATTTGCTTCCCGAAGCGACGAACGAACAAGCCTAAGCGGGTCGGTCATTCTTTGCTGGTGAGTTTTAGGAGAATGGTCTATGCGACGGTTGATGGCGAAGTTCTATTGTCAGCGCTGTAAGAGCTGGGTTGGGTTTGACCACGTTTGTAGTTTCCAATTTACGGCCTTGCGCCGGTGGTGGTAGGCAGTGGGGTACAGTCCCCCGCTGTACCTCTGCTGAAGCGAGGAACAAATGAATAACGATCCTGAGAAGTGCTGGTGGTGCGGGCAGTGTAACACGTATCACTGGGGCGATTGTCCCAAGGCGAGTTTTCCGTATCAGGCAGCACGACGGTGGGCAGTGGCGCTGTGTGTGGTGGCGATGTTGTTGGCAGGGCTGTTGTTGTCGCCGCTGCGGTCGCAAGGGGCGGGGATGGTGCCGCCAACGGCGACGATCGGTGAGCCGGTGATGTATCCGATGGTGGTGTATTTGCCGCTGGTGGTGAGGTAATAATGAAGATATTGATTCCGACATTGTTCGTCGCCATCCTGCTGGGCTGGTGGTTGGGGGCGAATGTTCCAAGTAGCATCGGCTGGATATTTGGGATGGTGTTGGGTCTCTTTGGTGGAATTCCAGCCGCTTTAATCGCTCATCAACAGAGCAAGAGGTCATAGCTATGCAATACGTACTAGCGTTTGTTTTCGCAGTCTGTTTGATTCTGGCCGGGGTCATCCTGATGAATGTGCAGGTGGTAGGGGTTGATCAACACCTTGATAAGATCGAAACCAAGGTGGATACGATCAGCGACGATGTGCAGATGCTCAAATATGGCCAACAACTGTTGGCGGCCAGTGGCAGTCAACAGCCAGTCGTTGTAACCGTCAAGTAAGGGGTAAAGATGCTTTTCACACGACAGCAACAAGTTCCAAATACAGACAACCCATTCCGCAGCAAGATCGTTGAGCAGGTGCAGAAGATGGAGTTGCAGCCCAAGGACAAGACACGGCTGGCCGACTTTGCACTGACACGAGCCAACTATCTGACGCAATTTGCTTGGCAAAGCTGGAATTGTAGCGTGGTTGCTGTGCGTGTCTATGCTCACGAGATTCGCTATGGGGTCAACGTGCCGAATGGGTTGGTGAAGAAGGCGTTGGGGATGGGGGCGCAGGCCAGCCATGCGCTGAAGGCGACGGCTGCGGTGGAGCAGATGGGCGATGGCAAGATTGTGGTGGTGGTGCAGGTGCCATTTGCCAGTGCCGTACCGACCTTTGCGGAGTTGACCAAGCTGGGCAAGATTGTGCGGGGCAAGTTTCTGTTTGGGTACAAGAATGGGCAGCCGATTTACCGCAACTGGCAGGATGTGCTCAACATTATTGTGGCGGGCATCTCGCAGAGTGGCAAGACGACGACGACCTGCTTCCTGCTCGCACAGCAGGCGCTGAACGGTACGCAATTCGTGGTGGTGGATCCACACGCCCGAGCTGGGGAGAAGGCGCTGGCCCATGCCATCCACAACTTTCCGCTGATCGCTCCGGTGGCTGTGGATCGGGAGCAATGGATTACGGCGATTCGCTATGTCAATGCCATCGGCCAGAAGCGCATCAGTGGCCATGCAGATCGGTCACCGGTGTTGCTGGTGGTGGATGAAGCCAACACGCTGTTTGACGACCCAGAGATCTGCGAGGAATTAAACCTGCTGCTCAAAGAGATTGTGCGAGCCTACAGCAAGGTAGGAGTTAACGCCATGTGCATCGCTCACGACTGGCGAGCGGCGAGCACGGGCGGCAGCACGGTGTTGCGCGACATCTTTCAAGCGCGCTACGTGCATCGGGTCACGCGGCAATCGGCACGCACCTTGGTGAGCAACGATTATGCGGAAGCGATTGAGCGGCAAGCGCCGGGGCAAGCGCACCTGGCATGGGCGAATGGGGATGTTGATCAGATCGTTGTACCGTTCACGACCAGTGAGGACATGGCGATGGTTGGGAAGTGGCTGGAAGTGGCGGGAAGGGGCGGGAAGCGGGAAAACAAAACCGTTGCCTGGAGTGATTTTTGTAGGGATTTGAGTGATTCTGAAAAAGTCCCTTCCGCCCCTTCCAAGCCCCTTCCGAGTCCCTTCCAAAGCGCTTCCAGTCCCTTCCAAAATGAACTGGGCGCTTCCATTGCCCTTCCGGCAGGCGTAAGCGAACGGGATGTGCTCAAAATGTTCGTAACGAAGCGAATGAGTACCAATAAGATTGTCAGTGAGGTCTTTGGATTGAGCAGCGGACGCAGCTATCAGGCAGCGTGCGAGGCAATCAACGATATCCTGCGTGGAGGCATTCAACTATGAAGAAGATGGCACCAATCGGAATGTTTGCACTAGTGATGTTTGCGCTGGTGGTGGGCGTCTTTCTGGTCAAGCTGCTGGATACAGTGGTGCAGAAGGTGGGCGAGTCGTGGACGGGCACCAACACCAACATGGTGATTCTGGCCGTGCTGGGGCTGATTGCAGCACCGTTGCTGAGTATGATGGGCAATGGACCTGTAGGCGGCGGCGCACGTTCATCGACACCCAGCTATAAATTGTTAGCAGACAATGGACAACAGAAGCCGATGGGCTTTCTGACGGACTCGCAGACGACAGAGGCAGAATGGTCGCCGGCGCAACCGCAATACAACGATAGCTTTTTTGGTGAGGAGGTGGACCTGTGAGCAGATTAACTTATCTCATGGCAGGAACGATCGGCACGGTACTGGTTGCGATCTTCTTGCTGGTTGCGGTTGGGAATGGGGGCGATGTGTTGACGAATTTCGTCTTTGGCCTGGACATTCTGTTCTTGGGTATTTTCGCCACACTCTGTGCCCAGGAAATCAACCACGGCGACTGGGTAGAGCGATTGAACCAGCCAACACCCACCGTCAGCGGTAGCCGGGTGAATGCCAGCCAGGTGGCGCAAGGGCGTTACCCGTGGGAGTGAAGCGGAGACGTGCCCCAGCCCGGCGCACACGTAGACGCAGTATAAAGCGTGTGCGCCGGCAGGTGGGCCGTCCCTTGTGGGTGACGCACCTGGTCACGGTGACAGTTTGCGTGGTGGTGTTGTTTGGCTTGGCGGTGATTGCCAGATTGATGAAGTGAGTAAAGAAGGTATCTATGTGTGATGAAAAGGATGGCGGTATTCTGTGGCAAATTCTCAATATGTTCCAGGATAGCCCACGCCAACAGTCGCCAAAGAAAGTCTATCGCCCCTCTGATCTGCACACCTTTGTGGTCGAGAAGCCATTCTGCTGCCCTGCAGACGAAATTGTTGCGGCGGCATTGCATCCTATCGGGATCCCTGTGCTTAATCTTAAATCGTGGATCGAGAATCAAGCCCTGTCCACCTTTGCAGAGAGAATGAAGATCGAGGTGCGGACTTTTGAGAATTTGAAGTATGGTCCGATGGCTCCAGGTTTTTTGCCGATGGCGATCCGGGCATCCTTCAGCGTGCCCAAGAGTCGAGCGAATCAGGCAGAATACTGGCTATGGCGCACGCGTCGGCTGATTGTGATCGATGGTGAAATCAATCCACGCAATAAGGTGGCAGCGATCAAGCACAATGGGAAGATGCCACGGGCCAGTGACCCGAGCAAGGGGTTGGCATACGCCCGAGCGCTGCAAGCCTATGCAAGTGGGTCAGCGGAAAAACCAACCATGCAAGCACCTATGTTGGAATCGAGCTGCAAGCAAGCGCAAGAATTGTGGGCGCAGGTGCACGCCCTGGCCAAGAAGAAAAAGAAGAAGAGCACAAGTTGGTGGTGGTAGGTTTCGTGAGATGAGTCATTCAAGGGTATCAACAAAAGTTTTGTAGCTACGGAGAAACAACCTATGTCATCAAGTCAACAACTAAGTCGTTCCGATCTTGCCGCTTTGGCGATGGCCGGATTTGCGCTGTCGGAGATCTACAAGCAGCGATCGCAGGAGTTTCTGTACGACAGAACCAGCAAGGATTGGTACAAGCAGGAAGCGGAACGAATGGCCAAAGCGGCAATCCGTGCTCGGGATTCGTTAGAACAGACCAGGTGAGGTTTCGTGAGATAAGCCATTATTACCTAGCGAAGCGGGTGGGGTATGAAGCAGAGATTGCGGACCAAGTTTATTAATGAGCCAGCCTCCTGCGCTGCGATTGCGCACAGTTTGGCGAGGGTGCGGCGGCGAGTGGCAAAGTTGATCAATCGGCAGGGTGACACACGAGGACACCGGATCATCAAAAGTCAAGAGTGACAGTGTAATGGCAGTGACAATGACAGCACTGACAATGTCAGTGAAAGATAAAAGGGGAATTTCTATGATGACAGCACAACGAATTACTGACAGCTATGCGACCATTTTGGAAGTGCTTGACTTTGTTGTCAGTCGCACTAGTGACAGTTTGGCGGACATTTTGACCAAGGCGTTACCACTTGTCGCGCCAATCCCGAATGCGGTGTCGATTTACTATGTGACACAGACGGCGCTCAAGTACAATGGGGTGCAGGCGTTGGCAGTGGCGGCCTCGGTGGAATGTATGTTCTTTGCACTCACTGAGGTGGTGCTGAAGAGTTGGGAACTGTGGCACACTGACAAACAGTATAAGCTACCAATGATTGTCAGTGTGGTGGCATTTGTCCTGTACTTTGTGCTGGTGATGTCACTGGTTTATGCACTAGAGGTGACCACGGGTCACAGCCTGGCACCGATGGCGTTTCCGGTGGTGTCAGTGGTGGCGGCGATTGCGCTGGGTGTGACACGATGGCACAAGCGCAATGTCAGTCCCAAGGTGCGCAAGAGTGTCAGTGTCAGTGCTGTCAAGGCTGTGGCGGTGGAGAGTGTGTCAGTGGACAGTGTGACAGTTGACAGTGGAGAGCGCGACAGCGTGACAGTGGATGTCAGTGATAAGAAGTTGACCGTGGCGGCACGACGGGAAAAGTTGTCACAGTTGCTGGCCAGTGTCAATGCCACGGCGGATGTGGTGGCAGCGTGGGCCAAGGAGTTTGGGGCCAGCGAGCGCACGATCTGGCGTGACATTCAGGTGTTAACACAGAGTGTGCCAGCCAGTGGGGATTGATCGTTAAATTAGCGTTAAAAACGGAGAGCACTATGCCCCCGGATAAAAGTCCGATTGAGTTGTATTTTAACCGACTGGATGTCTGTTATGAACTGCATGGTTCTTCGATCGTTGAGACGTGGTTGCGGTATGTAGGCGAGCAGAAGGTGGGTGTGGTTTGGTATGATCGGGTAGGCAAAATTTGGGCACCACGCAACCCAAAGGCGGATAAGATCATACAGGATGGGGACTGTGTCAAGGCGATGGTTAGAAGTGCTGAGTAAGGAGAATATAGGTTATGTATGTACCAATTCAGATCAAAATTACACCAGTACGCTTTTGTGACCACTGCAAGGACGAAGAGAAGGAAGCGTTTCCTTATTGCGTAAACGATAAGGATGGCGTGTACTGGGATCATCTCTGCAACGATTGTTTCGATTCGCTTGGATGTCAGTACGATTTTGAACCCGGTTTCCCGCCGCAGATTTGCGAGCACTGCGGAAAAGATTTTGAGGATTTCAGTGATTTGGGGTGTGAGTACTGCGATGCTCGTCACCCACATTACGGAGTAATTTCATAAAACCACTGACATGTAGTCGTCTGCTTGTACAGGTAATCACAACGGCAATTGCTCACTGATTGGCTATCATTAAAAATTGATTCAGGAGAAATTTATATGGAACGTGATGTAAAAATTTGCAGTAATGAACTAACAGTAAGTCACGATTTGGATTCCATTGATCCTGATGTGAAATGGATTTTAGTAGAGATGAAAGTCACATGGTTTGACGGGAATCCACGCGAAGAGGGTACTAGCATTTTGGCTAGTCGTTCAACCGTGGTTAATTGCGAGGAACGTCCAGTATCTGTTGCGCAGAACGGATACATCTGCGTCGAATGCGGATGCGAAATGGTAGACGGTGGCTGCGATGGTGGCACTGCTGGCATTCTGATGAAGTGCCCAGCGTGTGGAGCAACCGCGTGGGACAACTGACATGTAGTCATCTGCTCCAACCTAAAAAAGGCACTGCTAATCGGCAGTGCCTTTTTTGTTGTCAATGGCGACCATGCCGCGGGTGATGGCGAGGGCGACGGCGTGTTCGAGGGTGCGTGCAGAGAGCTTGAGCTTGATGTGGTGGTAGTGGGTGGCGATGGTGTGCTCGGAGCGGGCAAGGTGGTGCGCTATTTCTTTGCGGGCGTAGCCGTGGGCGACTAGGTGCAAAATCTGTTGTTCCGTGTCGGTGAGTGAGAGGGTCATAACCCAATTATATCACCAATTAACGAATTCTTACTATCAGTTTCGGCTAGGGGTCACATTTTATGCTAGTTGATTACTCTAGACGGTCAGACTAGTAAGTTTGGCTTAGGCCATGTTGGGGACTGTTGCGGGCGGTGGATTACCGATAGAGTGGTGGAAAAACCTTGTGGGTGGTTGGTAAATTCGAGGGGGAGTGTATGGCGGAGATCATGAGCAGCGATCTGCAATTCATTGCGGGGGCACGGTTGGTGCATAGCGATGTGCAATTCGTGGGGCTGGAGGATATGGTGGCCTTTGCGCAGATGCCCGAGGGGGCACTGGGCCAGGATGAGCTTTGGTACTTTAAGAAGGTCGGCGGACAGCGGGCCTATTTTGCGACGGAGTCGTTGGTGAAGGCGGCACTGGAGGGTCTGAAGCGTGAGCTGCTGGGCCAGGATGAGGCGCATGTGGTCAATCCCGCGGCGGGGGATGGATTGCCGGTGGGGCCGCTTGTCAAGAACCAGGAGATCACCTTTGTCACGACGGGCGAGGTGGCGGGCAAGGTGGTGACGGCGGGCAGTATGGCCGTGTTGCTGCATGACGTGGAGGAAGGCGGGACCATCAGCTGGGACGATCTGACCTACGTGGAGAGCGTGAGCAGTGGGGACACGATCGAAGCGACCACGACCTATGCGGGGACGGTGAAGCTGATCAATGAGCTGCGGCTGAATGGCAAGGCGCATCACAATGTGGTGCCGACCGAGCGAGCCGTGGCGAATGCATTACTCGAAGAGCGAGAAGTGCAGAAGGTGCTCGTTGATGCGTTGGCGCAACAGGTCGTGAATGCGCTGGCTGACCAGGCGGTCAAGCTGGCGGGGCTGGGGGTGCGCGTCGACGCGGTGGAAGGTGGGCGGGCGGTCGATTACCAAGAGGTTGTGATGCTGGGTGATGGGCAATCGTCAAGCTTCCGGGTAGCGCTGTCGAAGGTGTTTATCGACTTGCCGATCCTGATCTGGGAGTTCCGCTTTGAGAATGGATGGAAACGGACACTGCCACAGATGGGCGATGTGGTGCTGGATGGCGGCGTGAGCTATTTGGAGGCGACCTTTGCGGGCGTGCTGCCGGAGAACTGCTTCCGGGTGACGGTGAAGGGGAAGGTGGCGCGGTAGTCAGGAGTCAGGAGTCAGGAGTCATAAGTCAGTAGTCAGTAGTCGGTGAGGGTGTGAGGGGTGAGGGTATGGCGGAGATTGTGGCGGGGAAGGGTGCGCGGTGGCGGGTGAAGTCGGTGCGCAAGTTAAGCCCGGAGGAGAACCGGGGTAAACACAACGTATACGTGGACGTGTGGCGCAATGGGAGCTGTCTGCGTTCGCTGTCGGCGATTACGGTGGCGTATGGCTGGCAGGATACGCCGGCACAGACGCTGCGGCTGGACAAGCCGATGAGCGAGCCAGGGACGAATTTCCCGATCTACTCAGGGGCCCGGTACTGGGTCAAGGTTGTGGATATGGATGGCAAGCAGAGCGACATGGTGACAGGGTTGAGCTGTGATTTGCCAGACGAGCCGCAACCAGCCGATGGACTGGGCGGGAATACGTACGGGCACCACAGTTGGATGGTTGAGTTTGAGTGGTCGGAAGAGCAGCAACAACAAGGCAGACTTTTGGCAGAGGTTTATGCGTGCTTGGACCAGTTGGCCGCAGCGTTGGCCAAGATTGAACCACGTTCGTGACTGGCACAATCTAGTGTGGCAGACAGATTTGTTGCGAGCCGAGAAGAGGGGTGTGAGCGTGCCGAATTTACGAGTTTTGGTGGTTGCGCCAACCAGCGATCTGCCAGATACCGCCGCTGAGATTGCGGCGATCCATCGCTGTCATGAGACGACGATTTTGGCCGGGTCGGTGCGTGATGTGGATATCGCACAGGCCGTGATCGAGCAGAGTTACGATGTGCTGTGGCTGATTGGTCATGGCGACGAGCAAGGCGTGGAGTGTGCCGGCACGCGCTTAAGCATTTCTTCGCTGGTGCAGTACATCCGAGCAGGCGAGGTGTCGTTGTGCGTGCTGAATACCTGTTCGAGTGAAAATATCGCCCGTCAGATCGCAATGGGCAGCGATGCGGATGTGATCTGTACTATCTCGGATGTAGAGAACCCGGATGCGATTCGGCTGGGGATGTTGCTGGCCGAGGAGCTGGCGGCAGAGCAGTCGTATTACGATGCCTATGAGATTGTGGCCCCACCAGGCGGACCCTATCGCTATTATCAGGCCAAAGATTCGGACATTATCCCGACACGGCGCAATGGGCAACTGTCGGAGGAGATCTTCGGAATCAAGAGCGATGTGCGCGTGATGCGGATCGGGATGTTGGGGATTGTGGTGGCGATTCTGGTGCTGGCCGTGGTGATTATTGCGCTGTGGCTGCATGTAGACTCGAACTTTCAAGCGATTTTTCAGATTTTGTCGAAGATGTGAGGTGTGAGTGTATGGAAGCGACGATTGGATTTTTTGTGATTGGGTTGTTTGTCCTGGCGGGCGTGCTTTTGCTGCTGGGGCGGTCGGGGATGAAGTTTGGGCAGGTACGTGAGATTGTGGCGGAGTTGGTGGCGGCAGCAGAGCAATTATTGCCCGGTCAGAGCGGCGAGGAAAAGCTATCCTGGGTGATTGCCCAGGCGGATGAGCACGGGCTAACAAAATATGTGACACCCTCTCTGCTGCGGATGATGATCGAGGCGGCAGTGCTGCGGCTGAAGCATTCACCGGAAGCAACTTCGTATATTCATACAGTTGGCCAAGATGAGAAGACGGTCGGCCATCGCCGACCGCTGTGAGGGGTTTTTAGGTTTTTGTAGGGGGATTGTAGGGTCATGGCCAAAGAACGATTGCCGGATGCAATGTTGCGCTATATGACGGCGGAGCTGGCAGAGGCGTTGGCGGGGTTGAGCCAGCCGCAGATTGATGCCATCCACCGGATTGTGGCGAGTGGGCATCTGGCAGAGGAGCCGTTGGCCCCGTGGCGGATGTTTAGCGGCGAGGGGGCGATCTGTAGCCAGACGACCTGGTTTAAGCGGGGGATTGCCGACACGGAGACGGGGCGCTGGCTGCCGGGTCATCGACCGGGTTGGAGCCATCAGAAGGCGTTTGTGGATGCGTTGCAGATGGCGAAGCGGTTGGCCAGGAAGCTGCACACGCAGGAGGCACTCCAGGCGGTGAATGAGGGAGTGCGTGCTGCGCAGTTGGCCTCGCCGGATGTAGTGCGCAATATGGTGAAGTTGGCAACGGCAACCAAGATCGGTGCAGATGGGGAGAAGGAAGTGATTGGTGTGGAACATAAGGACCAGGTGGCGGCGGCGAAGGTGGTGTTGGGGTATGCCAAGCCAGAAGGGGCCGATCAGCAGGATGAGGATGAGGCGGGTGATTGGTGGGCGGCGGCGGAGGAGTAACAGCCCCACCCTAGCCCTCCCCAAAAGGGAGGGGATGGTCACGGGATAGGGCAGAAAATCAACCCCACCCTAGCCCTCCCCTGGTAAGGGAGGGGATGGTCACGGGATAGGGCAGAAAATCAACCCCACCCTAGTCCTCCCCAAAAGGGAGGGGATGGTCACGGGATAGGGCAGAAAATCAGCCCCACCCTAGCCCTCCCCAAAAGGGAGGGGATGGTCACGGGATAGGGCAGAAAATCAACCCCACCCTAGCCCTCCCCTGGTAAGGGAGGGGACTGTTGCGGGGTAGGTCTGGGTTCGAGAGGTAATAAGAGATTATCTGACGGGTGTGTGGTGAGGGATGAGTCGGAGGGATGCGTTTGGACGCTATCAGCAGTCGATGGCGCTGTTTAGTCGGGATGTGATCGGGATGGCGTTGTATCCCTATCAGACGAAGTGGGCTGATTATTTGATTGAGGTAACCCGGCAACGGCGCAATGAGACGATAGCGATTGAGATGCCACGGCAGAGTGGCAAGAATGAGACATCGGCGCAGGTCGAGGTGGCGATTCTGGCGCAAAATGGGCAGCGGGGCGGGTCGATTGTGAAGGCGGCCCCGACCTGGAAGCCGCAGATCGTCAATAGCAAACTGCGCTTTGTGGGACGGGCGGAGGCGGTCAGCAAGAAGTTGCCCTTTGTGAAGTTCAAGCCCACGGCAGGCTACATCTATTTGTGTGGGCAGGCGATGATCCAGTTTTTGAGCGCGGATCCAGATGCGAGCGTGGTAGGGGCGACGGCCTCGCTGCTGCTGGAGGTGGATGAATCGCAGGATGTGGCGATTGATAAGTATGACAAGGATTTCTCGCCAATGCGGGCCAGCCGAGGCGCTGCGGTGGTGCATTATGGGACGACGTGGACGGATGACACGTTGTTGGAGCGCACCAAGGGTGAGATTGAGGCGGGCAAGGTCAAGGGGCGCTATTTTCGGATTTTGCCAGATGAGGTTGCGCTGTCGAATCCTGCCTATGGGGATTTTGTCGATAGCGAAGTGGCCCGTCTGGGGCGTGAGCATCCGCTGATCAAGACGCAATTTTTTCTAGAGCCGCTGCCAACGGCGGGCAGGATGCTGAGTGAGCAGCAACTGCGCTTGATGGTCAGTGACCACAGTTACAAAGAGAAGCGCACGAGCGAGCGCTGGATTGTAGCGGGGCTGGACTTTGCAGGGGCGGACGAGGATGCAGGCGGGATTAGCAGCCTGATGACGCAGAGCAGCCGGGACAGTGTGTCGCTGACGGTGGGCGAACTGGAGCTGATCGAGATTGCGGCGGGGTTGCAGGTGCCGCGGGTGAAGGTGCTGGGACGCTGGGAATGGGTCAACGTGCGAGCGGATGCACTACACACAACGCTCTATCGCATTTTGTGGGAGCTGTGGCGGGCAGACAAGGTACACTGCGACGGCACCGGGATCGGGGCGACCTCGACGACCTTTCTGGCGTCGGCGATCAACAGCGAGGGCGAAGAGATGCAGCGGGTGGCACCGGTAATCTTTGACGGTGGATTGACAGCGCACACACGGCTGGCCTTTAACTATCTGGCGGCGATCAATGGGGCGAGATTTCTGGATGTTGCACCACCAGGCGATCAGGATTTGATGGACGTGGCCAGGGCAGAGACGCCACCAAGCAACGTGGTGGCACATGGCTGGTGGCAGCGGGGGCACGCCAAGCTGGAGGCGAGATTGGGCAAGAAAGTACGGGCGTACGTGCCAGAGAAGGAAGGACACGACGACCTGTTGCTGAGTGACATGTTGATGCTCGATGCAGCGATGGCGCTCCAGGGTGAGATTGGAGCGCAGCGAGGGAATGAAGTGCGCGTGTTTAGCAGGAGACGCAGATGACGCAGTTGGCAGAGAATCGAACTCAATTGATGATCAATCGGTTGCGACTGGCGGTCCACTCCTTTTTGGCGGAGCGAATGCGCACGGCGGGCATGGTAGGGCTGCAATTTGCGGGCAAGCGGGATATTTATGAGGCGGCAGGCTATGACCGTGTAATCACGGCGAAGATGCTGTCGGAGCGATACAACAGACAGGATGTAGCTCAACGAATCGTCAATGCGCCGGCAGACGAAACGTGGCGTCTGTCGCCGATGATTCTGGATGGGGCCACGGTCGAGACTGCCGAGGCTGACAGCGATTTTGTGCAGGCGTGGAACCGGTTGGCGACCGGTGGGGCGATGCGCGCTGATGGTGGCACCTCGATTGGGTTGCTGCACTATTTGCACCGGTTGGACCGACTGGCGGGCGTGGGCTGCTATGGGGTGATGCATCTGGGCATCCGTGGCGATGAGAATTTAAGCATGCCACTGGCTCCCGCCAAACGCAGCACCGATGATCTGCTGTATGTGTCGGTCTACGAAGAGCGCCTGGCCAGCATTTCGAGCATGGTGCAGGATCGCAATTCGATGCAGTTTGGGCTGCCGGGCTATTACCAGCTCACCACTGAGACCGGGGTGGATGGCACGGCGCTGAAGTATCAGTTGGTGCATTGGAACCGGGTGCTGCATGTGGCGGATGGGCTGCGCAGTGATGATATTTTTGGCACACCCAGGCTGGTGGCGGTGTGGCCGCGGTTGCTCGATCTAGAGAAGATCATGGCCGGTGCCGGAGAAGGGGCGTGGAAGCTGCTGGACCCTGGCCACCTGTTGACGACCAAGGATGGGGCGAGGTTGCCCAGCAATCCAGACGACATTGAGGCGCTGGAGGACCAAGTGGACGAATGGATCCACGGGCTGCGGCGTTGGATGTTGGGTGAGAATTTGGAGGCGCAATCGCTGGGTGGGCAGATGACGGACCCGGGTCCGCTGGTGATGACGGAGCTGAAGTTGATTTCGGCAGCGACGAGCATTCCACTGCGCATTTTGTTGGGCACGGAAGAGGGCAAGCTGGCAGGGTCGCAGGATGAGCGCGGTTGGGTGCGCGTGATCGAGACTCGCCAACAGAACTTTGCCTGGCCGCTGGTTTTGCGACCGCTGATCAACCGACTGATCTGGCTGGGGATTTTACCGAAGCCGAAGAGTGGGGATTTTTGTTGCCGCTGGCCGAATCTGCTGGATAAGGACCGCAAGGAAGAGGCGGAGACGGCAGACAAGGTGGCAAGTGCGTTGCAGAAGGCCAAGATTCAGGTAGAGCCCAGCGATTTTGTACGGGCATACCTGCCAGATCTGGCATCAGCAAGGGTGGGCGCAGTGGTGGATGGCGTGGCGGCGGTGCCCCCGGTGGCGAATCGACGCGTGTGGACGAATGCGATGACGCTGCGGCTGGATCCACCGGATGATGGCGAAGAAGAGGCCCGGATCCGGGAGGCGGAGGCGGCAGCGGCACGCCGAATTGAGGAAGGATTGCGTCAACAGCTTGAGGCGGTGACGAACGGCCAGGGCGAAGGGGGCGTGGTGGCTGCGGACCAGGTAGAAGAGCGGCTGGCACGACATGACAGTATTTTACGGCGCACGTTGGAAGAGGCACTGAATGCGGGGCTCGACCTGGGTGTACGGATGAGCGTGGAGCAGTTGGGCGGGCAGGGAATTTCGTTCAACTGGCGGATGGTCCATACGTTGGCTCGACAGTGGGCGAATGAGTATTCGTTCGAGCTGATCCGAGGCATCAACGAAACAAGCGCAGGCCGTGTGCGCCAGGCGTTGGAGCGCTGGATTGTGAGCGGTGAGCCGTTGGCAGCGCTGCGCAACGCGTTGGAGCCAGATTTTGGGTCACGGCGGGCGATGCTAATTGCGCAGACGGAGACGACCCGGGCCTATGCTGAAGGCACGCTGCGCGGTTATCGAGCCAGTGGCATGGTCGCGATGAAGGAGTGGCTGACGGCCAACGATGAGCTGGTGTGCCCCGTATGTGGTGGGCTGCACGGTCGACGGGTGGCGCTGGATGCGGAGTTTCCGGGGCTGGTAGGCGTGCCCCCGGCGCATCCTGGATGTCGGTGCAGGATTCGGGGAGTATTGACCCATGCCTAGCGTATCGATTCGGGGGTTGGATGAACTGGCCAGGCGCTCCGATATCAATTTTGAGGAGCTGTTGGCGGAGATCATCACACGCAGCGCAATCCGGGTGGAAGGGACGATGAAGGAATATCCGTCTCCCCCGGCGAGTGGGGCGTGGGCAGCGCAGACGACACGAGCGCAGAAGGCGGCTTTCTTCTCCAGGTTGCGCCGGGGAGAGATTGATGGGCAGCGGACAGGGACGCTGGGACGGCGCTGGACGTACGAGATCAAGCGGGGCAATACTGTGCGCGGTGAGGTGGGCAACAATACAGAGTATGGTCCATACGTGCAGAGTGATGCGTTTCAGGCGAGGTTTCACCGGGGACGCTGGGGCACGGATGTGCAGGCGATAGAGACCGAGGCGGGGTTGATCGAAGAGGATGCGAATCGGGTGGTGGCGAGGAGATTACAGGCCCCACCCTAACCCTCCCCAAAAGGGAGGGGACTGTGACGGGGTGAGCGGCGAAGTAACCCCACCCTAACCCTCCCCTGGTAAGGGAGGGGATGGTCACGGTAAGTTTCGATAGGTAATAATGGGTTATCTGACGGGTGGAAGGTGATGGATATGCTGATTACGCAGAGCGGGCAGGTGGTGGCGAATCGGTTGGAGCGGCGGATGCTGGATGGGAAGATGTATGCGGTGGCACCGGCGACGATTGTGGTGGCGGGTGTGCTGAATGGTGCGCTGCTGCCAGCAGATGAGCTGCAACGATTCGTGGAGGCGTGGAATGGGCGACCGATTCCGCTGCGGCATCCGAAGCGAGATGGCGAGTATGTGAGCGCCAACCGGACAGACGTGATCGAGGCTGAGGTGTTTGGCCAGGTGCTCAACTGTGCAATCGAGGGGGATCGATTGCGGGGTGAGCTGTGGATCGATGTGGCCAAGACGGAGCGGCTGGGCGGTGACGCGCTGCGTACCTTAACCCGGATGGACCGAGGGGAGATTGTGGAGCTGAGCAGCGCGTACTTCTGTGACATCGAGGCGGGCGCTGGGGAGTTTAATGGGCGGGCCTACGAGGGGATTCAGCGCAATCTGCGGCCCGATCATGTGGCGTTGTTGCCAGACGAGGTTGGGGCGTGCTCGGTGAAGGATGGCTGCGGTGCGCCACGGGTCAACGCAGCGCAGGGCACGCAGGATGGAGTCATCATTGCCTTTTTTGTGCCCAGTGAGGTGGCGAGTCAGTTGGCATTGGATGGTGCGAGCCTACCAGATGGGAGTGAGGTGTTGCCTGCCAGTGAGCTGCATGTGACGCTGGCCTATCTGGGGACGGTGGACGAAGTGGCAACGATGGTGGATGAGACCACGCTGTTGCGCTTTGTGGCGGATATGGCGGCGGGCGAGATTCTGGTGCAGGCGGAGATCGGCGGGATTGGGCGCTTTAGTGGTCAGGACGGGATGGAGCCAATCTGGTTGGCGATCAATTCCCGATCGCTGATGGAATTTCGAGAGCATTTGGTGGAGTGCATGGGCTGGGTGGCGAATGATCCGCGAGGATTCACGCCACACATTACGCTAGCCTATGTGCCGACAGAGGCGGATGTGACATTGCGCACGCCGACACGGGTTATGCTGGCCTTTGATAAGCTGGCATTGGCGTGGGGTGGGCGGGTGACAACGTTTGCGTTGCGGGGCGAGTCGAACGCAGGGCAGGGAATGGCGGAGATGCGGCCCGTGGTTGTTTCTAATTCGTGTGGTTGTAAGGAGAACGGTATGAATGAGGTTGAGAAGCAAAATGCCAAGGTGACCCCCAACGAGGGTACGCCCTCTGGTGAGGCAAGCAAGCCCGCGGTAAACCTGATGGACCCGGCCTTTGTCGCTCAGGTGGCCCAGCAGGCGGCGGCGATTGTGTTGGAAACGCAGAAGCGTGATGGGCTGATCGGGACACTGAAGGCCAACCGGGCGGTCGGCTTTACAGATGCGGATCTGAAGGGGATGCCCAGCGAAACATTGCAGAAGTTGGTGGATGCACTGGCTGCCAACGAGAAGCAGCCTGATTACAGCGGTCGGGGTGGTGTGCGCACCAACGCTGCTGCTGATGGCGGTGAGTGGCAGCCCTATGAGGAGTGGAAGGCGAAGAAGTAGGGCGGGCGGTTGGTTGGGTTGAGTTGTTGTAGGTACGTTTCGTCAAAAGGAGTTGGATATGGCACTTAGCAGACCGAATATTGTGCTTGTGCAAGTGAACGGGGCAGAGCGCCCCGTGTTGGAGAAAGTCGCCGCTACCACGATCAATCCTGGGGATCTGATCGAGGTGACGTCGGCGGGGTTGGTGACACCGGTGGCCTCGGCGGGCAAGGTGGTGGGGCGGGCATTTGCGTTGATCAATCCGTTTGCGCCTGACCCGACACAGTCGGCGTTGGCCCAGGCGTATGCAGCGAATGACCAGGTACCGCATGTGTATGCCCAGAGTGGCGACCTGATCAACGCTCGGTTGGCGGCATCGCAGACGGTGAGCATTGGCGATGTGCTGGCCTCTTCGGCTACGGCGGGGTGTCTGGCCAAGATTACGGTGGATGCCACTACGCTGGCAGGGGCACCGGTGGCCATCGCTGAAGAGGCGGTGACGACCACAGGTTCGACAGGCAGAATTCTGGCCCGCATCCTGTAGTGTGGTGGATGGGCGGTTGGTGGGTTGGTGAAGATTACTGAGTAGGAGCGAGGGATATGGATTTACAAATTTTGGAATTGGGCAGCCAAGACGGGGCGATGGCCACGATTGGCGGAGCACGACCGCTGCGCGTCAACAAGCGTGGCGATGTGCAGATTATGACCCAGCGGGGGGTTTGGGTTAACTCTCTGTTGCAGCGGGATGAGTGGGTTGAGGTTGACAGTGCGGTGGTGGCGGCTGCACGGCAGAAGTTGAAGATCGTCGAAGATTTGCGGGCACGGGGGCTGCGCTCTCAACTGGGCAGCATTGCGAGTGTGGTGAGCCGCTATTACACCATCTCGGAAGTTTCGGCGGCCAGCGTCAACATGACGGGGCGGGGCGGTTCCAACCGGGATCTGCCTGAGCAGATTGAGGTCAATGTGCCAGTGCCGGTGATCTTCAAGGACTTTGAGATCCCGACTCGTGCCTTGTTGGCTTCGCGGCGCATGGGCGACGGGCTGGACACGCTGGCAGCGGGGACGGCAGCGGGAGTGGTGGCGGAAGCGTTGGAGGACATGACGATTGGTCTGTCTACGCTGCGCCTGAACGGGCAGCCGTTGTATGGGATGATCAATCATCCGAATCGCAACACGGCCACAGCGGCGGGGTTGGGCGGCGGTGATTTTGGCACGATTACCAACATTATGCCGACTGTGATCGGTATGATCAACATGGCCAAGGCTGACAACCACTATGGGCCCTACGTGCTGTATCTGAGCGGTAATCAGTACACCGAGACGCTGCAAACCTACTCGGATGGCAGCGGGCAGACCGCACGGAGACGGATCCTGGAGTCAATCCCAGAGATCAAGGACATAGTTGAATTGCCGCGGTTGACGGACAGCAATGCTCTGTTGGTGCAGATGGACAAGGAGACTATCGACTTCGCCGAACCTGCCGACGTTGTGGGCGTGCAGGTTCGCGAGTGGACCTCAGACGACGGTTTGGCCAGCAACTTCAAGGTGATGGCGGTCTTTGCACCACGACCCAAGGCCGACCAGGCGCTACGCTCTGGGATCCAGCACATCACTGGAAATTAGTAGTCTATCGGTGGTTGTCGGCGATCTAGCAATCAGTAGTCAGTGGGAGCAATGAACTATGGACGAGAAGAAGCAGTATCGTGTGCGACCGGGGTTTCGCTTTGGGGCGTTTGATGAGTTGGGACCTGGGGACGTGGTGGAGTTGACAGCCGGGGAAGCGCAGGGGTTTCGGGACAAGCTGGAATTGGTTGTGGAAGTGGCGGCAACGCCGACCTCTCCGCCACCGCCACCTGCCGATCCGAAGAAGGGGAAGTAAGGGGATGCCTCTGCGATGTGAGGCAGAGGCTCCTTTTGGTTGGTTAGGTAATAAGTCGTTATCTGACGGGTGGGAGTGGGGTGGGTCTGATAATAACTAGTTATCAGTCGAAGGGCCTATGAGAGAATTTTTTAGCAGCGAACAAGGTCAGCTAGCCATCATCACGTTTGCCGTCGTTCTGTCGGGACTGGCTGGCGTTGCAATAGCGCTATTTCTGAGGTGGGGATAATGGCAACGAAACAACACGCCTGGGCGTTACTGACGCCAGAGGCGAAAGCGCTACTTGAGCAGTCTATGGTTGCGGAGACTGGCGAGTCTGTCACCGTGCAGGACAGCGCCGGAAATGACGTGCAAGTGCCAGAGATGCACGGAGGATTTGCCCTTATCGGCATCCTCGACGGTTGGGACTTCGTCGTCGGCTGCGGCATGGATTTTATCTTCTCGGCGATGGTCACGCAGTTGCAAGTGGTCGGGCAGCAGGTAGGTCATGCGGTCGGGGTATTGTTTGCTATCGTGGATGACGTGACAGGTACGGAGACGCCTGATTACGTACAGTTGGACGTTGCTATGCCGACTAATACAAAAATAACAATCAATACATGGTTAGTGGCTCATGGGTACGAAGTCGCAACTGGTACGACGTACCGAGAAGTGATTGAGTGTGTCGGCAGATTGTGCTATGCGAGTTACACGATTGGTAAGGTAACTATATCGTGAGTTTAGATACTGTAGTGCTTAGAGACGAGTTCAGCGATACTGTTGCGGCTGGTGGTGTCAATGGCACGACTGCCACAGATGGCACAAACACACGCACTGCAACCGATGGCAACGGCAAAATGTCAATCGGTAGCGGTGTTTTGTCGTTTGCCACAGGCGGTGTTGGTGCTGGAAATCCTGGATTGTGGTATCCCTTGCGAACGCGTTTTGCGGGTCTAATGGTCACTGCAAAACTAAATCAATCTAGCGCTGGGCTGGCGGCTGGTTTCGACACCAATCAATCAGGATCACTCAATAATGCGATTGTTCTCAACGGTACGACATTGCAAATTATCGCTAATGGTACGACCATCACAGTTGGATCTATCTCACTCAGCACTGACTACATTGTCTATGTGGCGTTGCGTGCTACTGGTGCTCATTTCTATATTCAAGGTGGAACATTTACTTATCCATTGCTGATTTTCATAAGCGCAACTGGAAACGCAAATGAATATCCCAGTGTAGTTGCAATTGGAACAACTAGTATTGGTAGCGCTGATTACATTCGGTCGGCTGGCTACTATCTAGCGTCCCCTCTCGTCTCCCACGGTTTCGACTCCGTTGTATCGCCAACAGATGGCAACGGTCACGCCGAAACATCGGGTCTAGGTTCTGGCGGAAATAATATTGCGTTAAGTGGCAATACATGGAGTGTGTCGGGAGGAAAGGGGATAAATACACCACCTCTACAAAGCGAATCTGTGATTAATGGTGATTTTGCCACGGATACCGTTTGGACGAAGGGCACGAATTGGACAATTAGCGGCGGCGTAGCCACGGCCACAACTGTAAATGGGACCGACCTATATCAGGCCGCATTAACCATCGGCAAATGGTACAGGATAACGTACTCTGCAACATTCTCGTCTGGACAGTCCAGAGTGTTGCTGGGTAGTTTGGCGGGAGCATTGTCATCATCTACGTCACCATTTATGACGGGTAGGGCAACCACGGCATTCGCTGGTGTTCGTGGCCAGGGTCCGATGACCGGCACGATTGACAATTTCTCGGCCAAAGAGCTACTGCTGAAAGATTTACTGTCATTGTACTCCTCATCTACACCTGATGTTCTTCTGGGCATCGACATTACAGTCGTTACAGATACGCAGGTCGGCATGGCGCTCAACTGGGATAGTTCGAGCAATCCGCAAAATGGTGTACTTGTCTATTTCGACGGTACAAACTGCAAAATTGACAAGTGTGTAGCCGGTGTCTGGACGAACGTTTTGTCGTCGGCGGCGACTGTTAGCAGGTTAATTGTTGGAAAAATTGCAAGCTCATATCGAGTTTACACGCCAACGGCATCGATCGGCAGCGTGACGATTGCCGATGCTGGAATCATCAATAATACGCTGCACGGCTGGTTTAACACTTACGAAGGTAATACCGTAGATAACTGGACTGTGTATGCGTCTGGGTCTAGTGGAGAGTACGCGACTGCCTTCGACATCGTATTGAACAGCTCAGCTACAGAGCGCAGCGGCGACTACGCAGCGATGTCAACCGTGATGGAGTTACCATCAGGCGTAATTGAGCACGGCAGCGACAATGACCACGGACTGCTCGGAACGGGTTTGCGGAGTGTTATTGCGGCCACAGTCTATGGGCCGTCTAGTTTAAATTAGGAGAATTATGTCAAAAACGACGGCGGCGGCCAATGCCGTTTTGGATTATTCGGTCAAAGGTATTGCGCCAGCGAGTAACATACCGTACCTGTGCCTGTTGTCGAGCGTGGAAACGCCAACGGAAGTATCTGGCGGCGGCTATGCGCCAGTGGCTATCACTGGCAGCAACTTTGGAAATGGTGCTGCCAGCAAGGCCATCTCCAACACGGCGCAAATCGCCTTTCCGACAGCGACGGCTGATTACAACGCAGAGGTGATCGGCGTTGCGATCAAAAATGGTAGCAGTGGTAGCAACTACCTACGCACCAGCTATCTGACGCCTGGGTCATACTGGGCATTCACGGGTAATGCGACCACGGACTACATCACAGCTCCTGGACACAATTTCAGCAACGGTCAACGTGTAGTTTTGCTGGGCGTGGACGATTCTGCTCTTCCGGGCGGCGTCACGCAAGGCACGTTGTACTATGTCATCAATGTCACTGGGAACACGTTCCAGATTTCTACTACGAACGGTGGTAGCGCCGTCAACCTCACCGCTGACGGAGCGGGCAAAGTGGCTCGTGTTGTACCGTTGACGGTTTCGACTGGTTTTCGGCCAACTTTCGATGTTGGTACGCTGATTTTCAAGGAAATCTAATCATGCAGTACGTACTGCCCACGATTCCTCACGGCTCACGTAGGCCATTTTTTGAGTTGCAATGGCTACGTGATGATGATACACCGGAAAATTTCGCAGGTGGCGCAACCCTGAGCGGCACGATTACAGATGTGCGCACAGGGGCGAGTCGTGCCATCACGGGCGATCTGCTCATCATCGACGAGAATAACGCAAAATTCGAGTGGCGTTTTAGCCTGGCCGATGTGGTCCGTGGGTCGTATCGGGTGGAGTTTCAAGCGGATTTCGAAGGCAATCCAACACCGGCCAGGACATTTCCGGCTCGGTGGGTAGTGTCATAGGCTGATAAGAATGTCTTATCAGCTCAAGGTTAAGTAAGGACTTTTAGCATGAACGTTGCATCGGTGGAGTATGTCCTGAGCAAGCGATTGGGCAAGATGCTCGATGCGGCGGGGCTGGACAAAGAGAACGGGGATATCTTTGGCGATCCGGTGGCGTGGGGGATGCGGCAGTTGGGGTATGCGCCGGCAGAGTTGGATTTTGTGACGGATGCGGAGGTGGGGGCGGTTTCGTCGGCGCATGTGGATGCGTTGTTGGATCTGGCGGAGCTGCGGACGCTGGAGAGTATTTTGACCAACTACACGTCGGTGGATGCGAAGGTGGGGCAAGTGTGGGAGTATGCGGGGCAGTTGCTGGAGCAGTTGCGGACGTTGGTGCCAGAGAAGCGCAAGGCGGTGCAGGCGGCGCATGGGCGGCTGTTGGTGGCTCCACTGGTGGAGGATGCGAGCCGGGGCGTGTTCTTGAGGGCCTTATGAGTGTAGCACAGCATTTTAATCAGACGGGGGCGACGAAACGGGCGCTGATCGTGGGGGGCAAGGGTGGTACACCGGCTGCGCATTTGAGCAAGTTGGCCTGTACGATGCTCTTCCCTGACAGTCGGGGGGAGATCCGGCAGCGATTGAAGATTGATTCGCCCTACGAGGTTTATAGCGTGACGGTGATGGGCAATCCTGACATTGTGCAGGGGGATGTGTGGGTGCAGGGTGGCGTGGAGTATGCGATTCGGGCGGTGGGCAAACAGGAGGCGTCGTTGACAGGGACGGTGCCAGCCGTGACGGAGTTGGTGGTTGAGAAGGTGTTGATCAAGAGGTAGGCCATGTGGTTGACGGAGACGACGCGCACACAGGTGCGCCAGGCGTTGGCGGCAGAGCTGACGACGCTGCTGACTGAGGCGAGCGAGGTGGTGCGCTATCAGCGGGTAGATATTGGGGCATGGCCGTTTGTGCGCGTGTTTGGCAATGGCAGCAAGCGGGGAGTGGAGGGCTATGACTCGATTGGATGCCTGGCGACGCAATACAACTACACGATTCAGGTGTGGGTGTTGATGGCGAGCAAGACGAGCAACACCTGGCAGGAAGAGCAGGCGGAAGATCTGGTGGATGCCATCGAACAGAAGATTGCGACGTGGACGGCGGGTGACCAGGTGGGGAAACTTTGGGACGAGTTAATGTATCGTAGCGACGGCAGTCGGGTGGACATATTTGAGACCAAGGCAGAGATTTACTTGGTGGAAGAGATCCCGATTGTGGCGACGATTTTGAGATAGAGAGGAGGATAGGCGTATGACGATGATGCATGAGATTGCGTTGCAGGCGGCGACGCAATCGGTGTTTGGGACGGGCGTGGCGGGGGCGATTCTGCTGCGTGGGGTAGAGGATTGCAAGTTGACAGGCATGACCGAAACGGAAGTGCTGGCGGACATGTGCAATGGCTTTGTGGGTGGCGACACGGCGGTTGTGAAGTCGATTGGGGTGAAGGGTAGCATCAACGGCTGGGCAACCTATGAGCATCTGCCCTACTTCCTGGATGGATTGGCAGGCAAGGCGACACCGACAGGTGCAGGGCCCTATGTGCGGACCTTTGCGGCACCGGCGACCACGGCTCCGGCTCCGCGATTGCTGTCGCTAGTGAAGGGTGATACGGGCGTGGGGGCCTACCGCGGCGTGGGAATGTTGCCGAGCAAGTTCGGCCTGAAGCAGGAGAACAAGGGGCCGCTCAAGTTCGCCTGTGATCTGCTGGGGTCGAAGTTGGAGTCGAACACCTTGACGGGTGGGTTGACTAAGCCCGCAGTGACGCCGATCATGGCCAGCCAGGTGGCAAGCGTCAAGCTAGATGCTTGGGGCGGGACGATGGGGACGACTACGCTGCCCAACTGCAATCTGCGCTACTGGGAGCTAAACATCGAGCCAGCGCGCAACATTCGCTACTGCATGGGATCGCTGCCGGGAACAACGTATTTGGAAGATCCGTGGACAGCGACGCTGAAGATGAGCATCGAGTTTAACTCGACCTCAAAGGCGGATGTGGACAACTACATTGCGGGCACGCTGACGCAGAAGCAGGTGGAGATCAACTATGCCAGCGGCACGAACCTGGCGAAGTTTCAGTTTACGGGCATCCAGACCAATGACGTTGAGATCTTCTCGGACGATGACCATGTGGTGACGGTGGATTTTGAGCTGACACGGATGTATCACTCGACCTTTGCCAACTGGATCAAGTTGAGCATTACCAACGGCGTGTCGAACGCTCAAATGTTGTGATTGTTGTAACTTTTTTCGTGAGGTAAGAAGGAATTATCTTGCGGGTGATTGTGAGGGGTGAATGGCTACACAAAATGAAGTGAGCACGGGCGTGCTGACGATTCGACCGAAGCCGATTGATATAACTGCGAAGGGGTCACTGCGCAAAATGCGTGACATTTTGCGGGCGGCAGAGGCGGCCAAGCAGGGCGAAGCGACCTCGATTGACCAAATGGTCAACATTATCGTTGAAAATTCGGAGATTACGGGGGCGGAGGGACTGGATAAGGTCGCGCTGCACGAGTTGCTGCTTGACGAAATCTCGACGGATGACATGAAGGCGATTATGAAGATCATCCGGGGGGCCGATCCGGTTTCCCCTACGAACGGCGACTGATTCGGCATTGGCTACGAGGGCGGGAAGAGACGGTGCCCGAGTGGGTGATGACGTTGGAAGTCGCCAAGGAGTGGGGCGTGCCACCGTGGGTGATTGACGAGGATGCGCCGTGGCGGTGGATGGAGCGGTGGCGGGTGATGCGTGAGGAGATGGCCACCTATCAGGCGCGGCAGCGGAAGCAGCAAAAGACGACAGCGAGCAGTGAGGGCGGCGAGGTGTAGCGATGGCTGAGCAGAAGATTCAGATCGTAATCGAGGGCGTTGACCGTTCGGGAACGGCGACGCTGCGCGAGTTGAAAAATGAATCTGACGGCTTGGCGACTTCGTTGCAGTCGATGGGCGAATCGTTGCAATCCACGGGCGGTGCGCTGAATGACGGATTGACTAAGCCGCTGGTAGGAATCGCAGAGGAAGCGATCGGGGCCTCGACCGAGCTGAATGGCATGATGGCCAACGTGGAGTCGCTGGGGTTGAGCTCGGATCGGGTGGTGGAGCTGAAAAGCTCGGTACAGGACCTGGCGATTGACATGGGCAAGCATACCAGTGACATGGCGGGCGGCCTGTACCAGGTGGTGAGCGCCTTTGGCGATTCGAGTGATGCGGTGGCAGAGCTGGAGGTGGCAGCCAAGGCGGGTGCTGCAGGTCTGGCATCGACTGAGGACGCTATTGCCCTAATCTCGTCGGTGACAAAGGGCTATGGGGATACGAGCCTGGAGGCACAGAAGAAGGTCAGTGACCTCGCCTTCCAGACGGTGAGCTTGGGTCAAACTACCTTCCCAGAGTTGGCGGCGTCGATGGGGAAAGTAGTGCCGATGGCGGCGGCGTTGGGCGTGAGTCAGGAGGAGTTGTTTGCCCAGATGTCCACGCTGACGGGCGTGACCGGTGGGGCGGCTGAGGTGAGCACGCAGTTGCGCGCAACCTACCAAGCGTTGCTGAAGCCCACCGGCGAGATGGGCGGGGCGATCCAGGACGTGGCCACTCAGCTTGAATCGCAGGGCAAGTTGGCGGGTGGTCCGCTGGTCGATGCCTGGCTGAATGCCAAGGGCACTTACGAGGCGACGGCCAAGCAGCTCATGGTGATGAAAAATGAGCTGGCCGGGGTCGATACCAGCAGCAAGAGCGGCGCACAGCGGGCCAAAGAGTTGAAGGATGCGATCCGGGAGCAGGAGAAGGCGGCCAAAGACGCTGGGGATGCGATGGACAAGCATGCGGCGGCGCTGGGTCCTGTGCTGGTCAATAGCATCGGGCTGAACGATACGTTGAAGCTGTTGTCTGCCACGGCAGGGGGCAACACGGATGAGCTGGGCCAAATGTTTGGCTCGGTGGAGTCGCTGAATGCAGTGTTGGCGTTGAGCGGTGGACAGGCAGAATCGTTTGAGCAGAAATTGACGGCGATGGGGGATGCGGCAGGGCTGACTGACAAAGCCTTTGAAGCACAAACCAACGGGCTGAACAAAAACGGCTTTACTTGGGAGCAGTTGCAGGTCAAAGTGGAAGTTCTGATGCAGAAGCTGGGGGACGGTCTGGCCCCGGCATTGTCGCGCATCTTTGAGATCATGCAGCCGCTGGTGGACCAAGTGATGGCGCTGGCCGACTGGTTTGCGAATGCGGACTCTAGCACGCAAACGTGGATTGTGGGGATTGTGGCGGCGGCGGCGGCGATTGGTCCATTGCTGGTGGGCGTGGGGATGGTGGTGAGCGCAATCGGGGCAGCGATGCCGGTGATCGGTGCAATCGGTGGGGCGCTGGCGCTGTTGACGGGACCGATTGGGCTGGTGGTGGCGGGCGTGGGGCTGCTGGCACTGGCGATCTACAACGATTGGGGCGGGATTGGGACGTTTGTCAGTGGGGTGGTCAGCAGTATAAGCACTGCGCTTGGTGAAGTTCCAGCTCTGTTTCGTGACGTAGGAGATGCCATTGCGTGGATATGGCAGGGGAAAGGCGACAACATCGACTGGTGGAGTGACATCACCGATGGCCTGGTGCGGATGGGGCTGATTGGTCAGGAGACGGGCGACAAGCTGGCAGAATCTCTATTTAACGCTGGAGCGACCATCAGCAATGCCTTTGTTGAATTGCCGGGTATCTTTCGTGACGTAGGAGATGCCATTGCCTGGATATGGCAGGGGAAAGGCGACAACATCGACTGGTGGAATGACATCACCGATGGCCTGGTACGGATGGGACTGATTGGGCAGGAGACGGGCGAT
>ERZ724522.112-NODE-112-length-47461-cov-8.176750_pt1 | contig 47461 bp, 55 predicted proteins | sample MGYA00376055_ERZ724522 | MGnify/ENA primary metagenome ERZ724522 (study PRJEB28724, sample SAMN07190884) | wastewater metagenome | isolation source: effluent of sewage treatment plant in Hong Hong | place: Hong Kong | collected 2016-03-17 ... | reverse complement strand
TTAATCTGTTAATACGCTCCTGTTCACGAATACGCTTATCATAACTTGAGTTAATACGGTCAATTGTAGACTTTGCGGTAGCGTCTAAGTTAGCAAGAGAAGTCTGGTAAAGACTTTCATACTCTGCTTTCTTTGCAAGTCTTTCACTTTCAGCTTTTACAGCATATTCCTTATTTGCCTTATCGAGACTATCAAATAGCGGATCACCAGATGTTTCGGACTTTGTTTCAGTAGGAGCTTTTACTTCTTCTTTTTTAATATCTTTACCAAGAATAGAAGCGTCAAAAGCACTGGTAATACCATTAAGCTTTTCATTATCTTTAACGTACTGTTGCTGGTTATCTTTAGAAGATAGAACCTGTGGGGTTGTAGTAAAAGGTTTTACTTCGTTAGGATTGTAATTACCAAGAGTTATTGTTTCTCCTTCACGAATAAGGTCAAAATTGCCACTTGGAACAGAGGAAACACCAGCTTCTTTGTAATTAGTAAAGCCGTGCTTATTTGCAATTGCGTTTAACGTATCTCCTTTTTGTACTGTGTAAGTGTATGCCATAGGATTAGTTGTCGTTCTTTAGAAGTAACGTTGTTGCAGACAGGGCAATACCTATCTTTTTAGAGTTAGTTCCTGCTGTTGTTGATATTACACCAACTGTATCAGACAGATAGTATGTAGACATCGGTGTAAGACCAGATAGTCCACTAACAATACCCGTATGCTGTACTGTTGTTGTTGTTCCAAGAACCCCACCACCTGTTATTGCTGTTACAAAACCTAAGAAAGAATTATAAAGATTTAATTCTACCGCATTAGCTGTGTTTGAAGCAGATGTTTTTTTTGCAGAGCCGAAAGATAATGCTGTAAAAGGTTTTATAACAATATAAGCACCACCAAGAGGAGAACCAGAAGCAGTTGAACTAAAGTTTAATGTGTTTGGGATAATACCACTGTCACCAGTTCTTTGTGGAGCAGTACCTCCAGGATTTTGAAACTCTGTATTAGATAAATCATTCCCACTTAAAACAGTTGAGTTCCAACCAAAGAAACTTAAAGCACGTGACCCAGCAACAGCTGGAGTAATAGAATGTGCACCACCAACAGTTGCCCCATATGTAGTTCCTGGTGTTGCAGTGTCTGTATTGTAATAACTGTAAATAAATAATCCAGCTTCTGAAACTGTACCAGTAAATGTAACTGTAACAGTCCTTGAAGCTCCTGTGTTTGGATTAACTATTCTATAAGCAGATACATAACGAGATGACCCAAGAGAAACATTGTTTACAACGGCTGTCATTGCAACACCATCAAAAGTTACCCCAGAAGTTATAAAACCTGACCCAGTAGCATACGGAACAATAACAACAGCAGTTCTATTAGGTTGCACAGCGATAGTAATGGTTGTACTAAGTGAAGAAGTGGAGTTACTTGAGGTAGATGTTTTTGCGTCAAGCAGTACACCACCATCAGACTGATAATAGTATCCAGCCACAGGATTTCCAACGGCAAGTGTTTCTCCAGCAGTTACAGTAGTATTAAGACCAGTAACAAAACTATTAAGTGTACCGTTAGCGTCTGCTTTAGGAATAATGTTTGCACTCGGTGTAGCACTGGTATCGTTCATTGTCACGAACACATTAGAACCACTAGGGTTATTTGCCCCGTTGAGCGCATTTACTTGGTTCTGCGAAAGTCCTGTATTAAATCTTGGCTCGAAGTATAATTCAGTAGCACTACTAGCAATACCTACCGCCACAGGAACAGTCCCAGCAACATTAGAAATATCTCCAGCAGTGTTAGAAGCATACATAATATCTCCAGCACTCATTCCAGATTGTGCGTCATCTGTACCACGAAGCATTACACCGTTAGCGATAAGATTACCGATTGTCGCCGAACCTTGAGCTATACCAAGAAGTACGTTATTTACTGTACTCGCAGTGTCAGCGTCACACTTTAGCCAAGCGTCAGCAGTTGTATCAAAATAGATTAAATCACCGTCCGCAACAGTAACCCCAGCAATACCTTGTACTACAACCGAAACGGAAGTAATAACACCAAGTACAGCACTATCAAGTTGTGACTTACGAATAAGAGCATTAGCTGTTACCGCATTAACTGCACTTTCTGGGGCAACACTGAAAGTTTGCTTTTGTAGCCAAGTATTCTCGTTATTAAACAAGTAATACATCATTGTAAGAGGGTCGTTTGTAACGATAACTTCCGCACCAGATAAGAAAGGAAAACCAGAAGCACTACCTTCGTATGGTGGTACAGGGTCGATATTTCTACCGTTTGTTGCTACGTTACATGTAGCAGAACCGTTACCATTCTGTGTAAGACCGTCACACTTAACAATTTCAACTTGAGAACCCTGCTTAACAACAAGAGCGAACCAGTCACCAAATGAAGCCATCACAATAGGATCACCACGACTATCAAGAAGCTCGTTGAGAGTGAGCTGGGTGGCACTTGCAGAGAAGTTTGCCTTTAACGCTGTTTTTCTTGCTTTAACTACATAGGTTGCCATATATATTGTGTATTATATCATCTAGTAAAGGTTTCTACTTGCTAATTATCAACAAATAGGTTTTTGTTTGTCACTGTGCTTGACTTACTCATATCAGTTCCAAATGCAAGCAAGTGGAACTCGTTATTTTGTCCAGTAACAGTAAAGATAGGACGGAAATTATAATGCTTAACCTGTGCTTGTTTTTTGAAGACGATTGCACGTCGTAAATCGGTAACTTCTGGGTCTGATCCACCAAGAGGATACGTTCCATATGGGTGAGTTCCCCAAGAAGTATCGTCTGGAACATAAAACTTTGTAATGTTACTTCCAATAATGTTCCACTGTGGTTTTGCCACAGCTCCATCTTCTTCATATTCCATATCAACAGTAACACTTGTTGTGTCTGTTAAACGGCAAGATACCCCGATATAGGTCTGTTCTTGAGCGTCGAACTCATCTTGCCCACGTGTATAACCGTAAGCAATGATACTTTCAAGGTCTGTTTCTAGGTCTGAACGACCTGTAAACATCTGAAATGTTTGATTTTCTACGTTGTGATGTCCGTAAAGTACGCCTTCTATAACTGACATACAGTTTACTGGCATTATCTGTGGTGGTTGGAAGTATTTTTCGATAGTATCAAGCATAACTACCGTACTATCGTTAGGGAAAATAAGATAAATAGCACGAGTAAGGTACTTAATTCTAACGTCTGTCTTGTCCAATCTATTCAAAAGTCCTTCTATTTCATCAGAAAGAAGCATAAGTTCGTCCTTTGCGGTAACTGCGTCCTGTGTAAGACGCTGTAATGTTCCTTCTTGAGAAAGGTAAACGATATCTCCGTCATAAATGGCAAGAGCCATCGGGAGTGTTCCTTTTCTTTCTCCTGTCTCGAACTTCTCAACATCAACCCAAAGTCCGTAGGAGTTTACTTCATTGTTCTTATTTACCTTGTACCAATCATCATAATCACTGATCCAAAGAGTGTTACGACGTGCAATCATTCCTTGAAAATTACCGTCAAGTTGCATAAAAATAGGCGTAAGAGCTGTACGGTTCGCCAAAATAGGCATAGCAAAGTCAAATCCAGTCGCAAGTGAGTAAGTCGCAACGTGAGAGAAATACACCTCTGGGCTGTCAAAATTAGCACAAACAACATGGTTTTTGTATGTGTAGACAACATCTATATTGAAATTAGCAGATACAGCGTTATTGAAAGTAACAGGGGCAGAAATAATAACATCTCCAGCAACAGGGGTGGTGTTGAATGTCCCAGAAAGGTTAAGAACTTGAGCGGAAGCGTCGTTAGTATATGTTTCTGTGCTGTTAGCCGTTGTTGCTGATCCGATAAAGTGCATTATATTCTGGTTTGTAACGTTACCAGCGTCAAATCCACGCCTAAGACATGTACCTCCAGCAATTGCAAACGTTACAGAGTTACTTGTAGCACTTTCCACTTCGGCAATAGCACCATTCCAAACATGTAGTTTTGTGCTTCCATCACTCATTACAAGTCTTTTTCGGTAAATAGAACTATTACCATCAAGCCATGTAGTGAAATAAACACGGGTTGTCGCAGTTATTCCCGTGAAGATTGTGTACCATTTATTGTTATATTTAACCTGTACAGTAGTTCCGTGAACACGAATAGGTCTAGCACCACCAATACAATCTTTCCAAACAGTCTCACTATGTACTGGCTCTTGCACTGTTGCAACTGTTCCGTCGTTTTCAATACCTCCACGAGTTACCACCTTACCTTTATACGAAAAGACATTTTTGGAAGGATAAGCAAGCCAACCTTTTGGTATTTTGGCTAAATCTCTACTTTCTAAATATCCTTTTGTATCGTTCATTATCATACTATTCTTCGCTAAGGTTATATGAAATTACTCCACCAGTATCATCTATTGTTTTGTCTATCTCTGGGCTAATAGAGTAGCTTAGAGGTTCTTCTTCACTAGGGAACTTTTCCCAGTATTGAGCGTACTTAGTTTTAAGAAGCCCAATAAAACCAGAAGTCTTGGCTTGCCCTTGTCCTGTATTTTTCTTACTGATAGCTTGGTCAACAAGAACACACATCTCGTAGTGGAGAATACCAAGTAAGTCACGATCAAAGTTTACATAGTCAACACTTTCTGCAACATCATCTTTCCATTCGCCAGTAACACCGTCGATAAACACTTTGTTTGAAACATAGTTAAAGAAATACGCCTTAGCTGTTTGTAGCGTAATTCTGTCAAAAAGAAGTGTAGTAGTCTGTCCTGTAACAGCTTGAACGTTCATTCTCCAAGAAGCAATTGAAGCAATGTTAGGTGTTCCAGTTGCAACTTTTTCAGCAAGCTGTGTACTAACGTCATTCCAGCCATTACGCATATATGCTGTACTGAAAGTAAGGGTATAGTAATTAGAACCATCAGTGCGAAGTTCAAGCTGTACCGTAGATACTTTGCTTTTATCTGTAACATAGATAGGAACAATTGAGTTACCCTCTAGGTAAGAAGTCATGTTCTGTGGAGTTGAAAATGTATCTCCAAAATATCGAAGAGTGTCGTCAATCCCTACTTGAAGCGATCCGCTACCGCTTTTATAGTTGAAAGTATTAAGTGTAGGTGTAACTGTTCCAGTGATAGAGCCAACTGCGTCACATTCTGAAATAACAAGAGAAGAAGTTGCTAAGTCCTTACGAAGACGTAGCATTTGAAGACCGTTGACAGTTTCGATAGTAAAGACATCGTTTCTGTCTGGGTGTTCCCTAAACTGCTTAGGAGGTAGGTATGAAAAAAGCTTCTCCCCAGTATTGTCAAAAATACCAATCGGCACAAGAACGTCATCTGGTGAGCGATAGTATTGAAGCAATCCAGTAAGACCACCGTAAATAGGAACAGAGCGGTTAAGTGTCTTTGGTTTTATCTTATCAAGTACGTTTTCAGCACCACGCACCAACATTCTGTCCCAAGACACCGAAAGAGAAGAACCCCCCTCGAAGTCTTCTTTTACATCTGCTATTACAATGGAAGCTAGTTTACTCATAGTTCGTAGATTATATTCTTATTATACCTCTTTATAGCCAATAATAGTTGTTTCTTTGCGTGCATAACTTTCTTCTTATCGTGGTTAAGCCATACAACCCAGCCACCAAGACGCACACCAATGTATGCAAGCCATCTTTTCCATCGTGGAGCTTGCCTGTATTTCATAAGTTGTAAGAAAATGCTGTCAGCAACCGAACGAGAGAACCATTCTGTTTGATAGAGCACATCATGTACAAGAGCACCTATTGCAACAGCGTTATCATCTTTATCTATAAGGAAATGAAAAGCTTTTGGAACACTTGCAAAATCAAGGATAGAACCTTTATAAATGATTATAGGGGTAGCTGGAGCAATAAAAACAACGACATCGTGGAGCATTTCGTACTGATCATGACCCAAACGTCTAAAGTCAATAAGCGTTCTTGGTGTCATGTGATATCCAAGACCGAGCTTATTCCATACTGTTTTTACCTCTTCTTTATCGACATTCAAATTGCGAGCTATTTCATCAAAGCCCATGTATCTGTGCTTGAGTATGTAGTTTTTATTTGTTGTCTTCATCTTTAAGCTTTAGTTCCTCTTTAGGGATTACAGTAGGTGAACTACTCTCCAAAAGAGCTTTTTCTATTACTTTTTGAACCCGACGAAGCACCCAAGACACAGCGTCGAACTCATCAACATCTTTCTGTAACCGAATAGAATAGATGTTACTAACAATTGAGTAGAATTGAGCCAAAAGAAGTGCTCCAAGTGCCCATTGTGCAAGCCAGAGCATATCAAGACCTACTCCTTTGCCAGTATATGCAATAAGAAGCGGTACAAGGAGTACCGATAACTTAGAAACAATGCCAGCAGTAAGCTTGTAAGAGCGTATATATTTACCCCCATGAACAACATAGACTCTCATAACTCCTAGAAAGGTGTCGAGAGCCATGAAGCAAGCAAGGATTACGTAACTTTCGCTAGAGAGTCCCAAAAGAAACGCTGGAATGTAAGCTAAGTTTTTTGCAAGTGAAAATGTTGAGAATGGTTCGTGTGTCATAGTTGTCCTATTTCCTCTACTACACAATGACAACGAGGGCTTTATTCCCCTAATTGTACCATAATATAATAGATTTTTTACTGTGAATAACATATTAGTCAAGAGAAATAAACACGTTACTTCCACCGCCACCAGCAAGTGTACCTGTCAGTTCTGTTCCGTCTGCTCCGTATCCAGTGCCAAGACGAACGTCTCCTACTGCTGGCAAGACTAGATCACCGTCAAACTCGACCCCATTTGCTCCATAATCGACACCATTACGCACGTCATTAACGTCTGGTAGTGTTAAGTTACCTGTGTAAACATCAAATGTTACACCAGACCTCACATCGTTCTCCGAAGGGTAATCACATACCCCTCCAAGAGCAGGAAGTAGAAACTCATTAAAACCACTTGCATTGTTATCGACAAGAACCCCGACATTCCCACGTGAGAACGAGTTTTCCATTTCTACTCCTTCAAATGTGAGAATATCGAGTAATGCCATAGTTATTTTTCCTTTATGTTATAACAATCATTACCACACTGAATAAATTGAGCTTCAAATTGTGCTACTGGTTCTTGCCCTTCGTAACCACATAAAACAAAATCGTGTTCATCGTAATCTCCGCTTTCAGACATTACGATCATTCCTTCATTTTCTGGCACTGATTGTCCTTTAGTAATAGTAATCATATTATCCTTGTGTTAAGTAAGCTTGTACCTTTATGTTATCTGCTAAAGATGATGGGGTGTAACGTATCCATGTTGTAGCATTTCCTCTGTCTGTTGTGTTATATGCTGTCCATGTTGTTCCATCGGTTGTTTTCTCGAATGTTCCGAGAGTTGGTGACGCAGTTGTATCGGTAAGCAATAGTCCGCCTGTATCTGCGTCATAGAGACGGATAGTAAGAGTAGGGACAGTTGATCCAAAAGCAGTCTTGAACCAGAAAGCAAATATCTTAGAAGCAAGTGAACTCTTGGCTACTGAAACAGCATAGTGGCTATCTGTTGTGTTGTCCTCATAAGAAAGATTAACCCCAAGCACACGAGATGGCATACACACTTCGCCAATAGTTCTGAACTCTACTGCGAACTGAATAGAAGAAGCTCCAGCAAAACCAGAAAGGTCATTTGTTTCATCTATAAGTGTCCACCCAGTAGTTGCGTCTGTTGTAATGTTTGCTGTACGAGCATAAAGACGGAATGGTTCAGATGGCTTTCCAAGAGCTGTGTTTCCTATATATCTTATGTTATTTACGAAAGCACGGTAAAACTTAAGAGCATTAGTTGTGGTGATCTGCGGAGAGATAAGGCGACCAGATGAAGCTCCAGCATAATCCCAGTCACAACCAAAAGCCATTACATAGATATGGTTAGACGTAATTGTAGTACCTTGTTTTACTCCATAAATAAGGTTAGTTCCTCCACTGTCGTGCCAAGCGAATACTGTCGTTGAGTTCGTAAAGATGGACGGGTGGTTACTGTCTTTAAGAGACTGTTCGAGCAAACGATAGTCACGCCCAAACATCTTTTGCATTTGCTGTCCAGAAGCAACATATTGAGAAACATACGAAAAGTTAGCTGTTGCGTGAGTAGTCCCAACAATAAAAGCGTCAATATCACTTATGTACTCAATTGTTGAAAGTGCAGACGTTGCAGTAAATGTAGAAGCTCCACCAGTAGGGATTTCAGCAATGTTATCAGAAGGAGCAGAGAATACAGTTGTAGATGTGGTTGTGATTTGTGTTACTGGAACACGATAAATACGTGAAGTTGTTGTTATGTAAAGAGATTTTACCCCACTTCCTGTACCGTGTAATGCCGTAGCGATATCCGTATTTGCATTTTGTGTACCTGTTCCAGTAAAAGGGTTATTTCCTGTTGCAATAAGCCAAGCGGATACCGAAGCACCCGTCGCCACTGTTAAAGGAGCACGTAAATTATAGGTGAAAAACTTATAGTTACCAGCAACAACTAAATCAGTCACATAAGCTGTAAGTGATGTATCTGTTGCAGTTGCAAAGTCTATTGCCATACCAGCTCCTACAATGTTTGTCTGGGTCGCAGCGTCCTTGAGCCAGTACATAGCTTTTACGTTATCTGTTGCAACAGATAGAGCAATAGTTGTACCTCCAGAAGTAAAGTCTTCGATAGAAATACCTTTGCCGTAATGGATACCTCCGTTAGTTGTTGTAGCATTTGTTGCCAAATACACAGGACGATATTCCTCGATAACATATGCACCACTACCTACCGTACCAGCAGATGTAGCAAGTGTAATAGCACCAGCACCACCAACAGCAGAAACACGATACCATGTTGTAATTGCTTTTGGATCAGTAGAGCCAAAGCCAATACGAGCACCAACAGCAATACCAGACGTATTCCAAGCAGTTCCTACACCAGTTACAGCAGTACCAGAAGCAGAAGCAGTCCCAGCCGTATATTGTTTACGGTCAATCTTAAAATCACGGACTGTATGAGCAGTGGCGGTAGCAAGTGTCATTGTAATAAAACCATTCCAAGAAGCTGTGCCGTTTTTCTTATTAACACTCCAAAGATGGATACGACGTGTAGCGGTAGCACCAGTTGAGTTTTCTACACCAAACACATAGTCGATAGTAGGAGAAAAGTTTATTGTGTAAATATACGATACAGCAAAAGCCGTACTCTCTTCCATCGGTCTAAGTACGTTAAATTGTGGTTGTGCATACTTATCTATCGCAGAACCTCCAGCATTATAAATAATACCCTTCCCTAAGTTCCATTTTGTATGATCGTAAGAACTCTCACTTAAGTAATTAAGTGTAGATGGTGTTGTTACAAGTCGTTCGAGTGATAAGCGTGACATATATGTATATTATATCTCTTCAAAGACGATATTAGTGGTAACTGTCCCCGTTCCAGAAATAACAATATCAAGAGCTTCGTTAATTCCTCCATCTTGATAGTCTGGGTGGATATTTGTGCCATACAATCCTCCAGTTTTAGGGCTTGTGTACTTCTCAAAATCTGCATTAGAGCCAAAATTATAAGAAATTGAAGCCATATCCGCAGAAAGAGAAGCTCTAAGGTTATATAAACGTATCTTTTTACCACCAGCAGGGGTGTGTATTGTTCCAGATACCGTACTATCTACCGTCTTCTTTGAAAGAGAACGTCTTTGGTTGTTAATAATAGTAGTCTGGTTTTCAGACGTAGCAGGGTTAATAACACCTTCTAAAGCGTTAAGTATTTTTACGAATACTGGTATTTTCATACTATTCTCCGATCTGTTGCTTTAACTCGATGTCTTCCTTAAGACGACCAAGATAGGCAATCTTTTCATCAAGCATAGAGATAACGCCTTTTTTCTCCTCACGAAGCTCGTTAATCTCTCTTTCGACCTCAAAAACTTCCTTTTGCTTCTCGGCAAGGAGAGTTTCCTGTCCAGCAATGTCACCCTGTACTTGTTTAAGGTGTGCATTAGCCATATTTTTGCTCTGTAAAGCTTCTTCTCTTTCTTTTGACGCTTTGTCTATATCGAGAAGCAACCCATCAAGCTGGGCTGTTTTATTGCGAATAGCAAGGTTAAGACTATCAAGTCTTTCCGCTTCCTTATCGCATAACTGTTTCTTTTCCACAAAGTTCTTATTTGCTTCGTCTGCCTTAGCGTCGAGAGAAAATGTTACCCCTTTAAGATTGTTGATAGCTGTTTGTATCTGTGTGAGCTTTTCTTCCTCATCAACCCTAAGAGAAACAGTCTTTTTAAGCTGTTCCTCTGCTTTTCCTAGTTCAAGTGTTTTGTTATAGACTGCCCTTTCAATAGAAGTAAGTTCCTCACGACTATCCGCAACTCCTTGCTTATTCGTGACTATCTCCTCCTTAAGTGTCGCAATAACGTTCTTCGTTGCTTGCTCTTCCTTTTCCAACTCCATTGCTCTTTCTGAACCACCAGAAATGTACTTATTTATTTCCCCTAACTCAACTTTCTTCTTCTCGATTTCGGCTTGTATATCTTCTAACTCAACATTAGCAGAGTTAATACGCTGTGATAAATCCACTAGAGGTTTCTCTTCGATATTCTCTTGTACGATTACACGCTTGCCGTTAATCATATTATCTTGTTGCGTTAGTTGCTGTTCCAATTACTGTGAACGCACCAGCAGACCAGCCAGATAGTTCCACACAAATCCAATCTGCATTAGAAACGTTAAGTTCTACAATTCTTGTAGCGTTAGCACCAGCGAGAGCAATACCAGTTGATCCAGCAGTAGGAGAACCAGTATCACTATCAACGAAACCAACATAAGCCCATCTGTTTGTAGGAGTCGAAGGAGCTGTAAAATCACAACTATCCTGCATAGACATTTTAAACTTAATAGTTCCAGTGGCAGTACCGTTTGCGAATACTTCCATTATGTAATTTGCCCAGTCCGAAACAAGCATTTTTTCACTATGCCCGTTCGCACCTACGGCGTTCAATAAGGTTTTTACTTGTGGTTGCATATGAGTATAAATGGGCTGTTAAAGTGCCCTATAATGCCCCTATCCGTGAAGATAGGAGCACTAAGGAGACTATGAAGTTGCCTTTGAGACACAGATACCCTTTGAGGATACCGCTCCAAGTCCGAGACAAGCACGTGCTGTCCATGACATGTACCACTTATCTTGATTGACCTCCACAGGAGCAATCTCTGGTGATAGCCACTTAACGTAGTACCACTGGAGAGAAGTTTCTGGGTTTCCACCAAGAGAAGCAACGAACCAGTAGAAAGACTTAGTTGAGTCTGCGATGTTAAACGCAGTCACATCGAAGTCGATAACCATGTGCTTAAAGCGGTTCTTGTACGCATTGACAATACCACTGTTAGCGTTTGCTGATCCTTCTACCTTTTCTGGAGCAACACTGTTCATAAGACGATTAGCACGGTTCACCATCGCTGACTTACTAGAAGTAATGAGGGTGTTAGGCTTCATCTCAATACGCTGACCATTGTTGTCCATAACGTTGTAGTTGAAATAATCAACTGCAAGGTCGAGAGAAGTTTCTGCTAGTGCAGGAGCACCAGAGATGATATTTGAGTAGGTAGTTGCTGTGTTCTTGAGTGTGTGAGTTGTGTTGAAGTTCGATAGACCGTCACCACCAGTAGTGTCAATGGTGTAACCACCGTTGTCAGTATAGGAAGCAGAGTCACCGAAGCCCAAGAAGTTACGCATATCAAGCTCAATCTTGTCTACGATATCATCACCTGTTGCCATTGCCATTTCTGCAAGCTTGTAAGCGGTAAGAGCCTTATAAGCTTCACCAGCAACCTTACGAGTAACAGAAACAGTATAGCGGTTAATATCCTTGAAGTATCCTTGTGAGATACCACGCTGTGCAGAACCTTGACCCTGTGCCTTTCTTTCTCCGAAGCGTTCCTTGTCGATTTCGTAGATACGCTTTGAAGCAGAAGACCAGTCTTGTGTCTCTTTCTGGAAGAGAGCACGTACATCACCACCGTCCTTATACGCAGACTTTAGAAACGACTTCTTCATGAGGTCGTCAATTGCTGGTACGGACATTGTTGTAACTAGAGACATAAATGTACAAAGTTAAATTACTAATAAATTAGATAAATGACACAACAACTTTCGTTGCAGAGATTATCTTCTCGACCCTTACAAGCGGTGTAGCTACCGCAACTACGTCTACTGTGAGAGAGTTGTCGATTTCTACCGCTTCACCAACGTCTGTTTGTGCTGGAGTACCAGTACCAACATCGGCTACGAACCAGTCCATTTTGCGAACGAAAGTATCCACTTCTACATAAGTGTTCTGTGCATAGTCTGCGTCTGTTGAAGCAACTGTTCTCTGGATAATACCCATAAGATCGTTACTTGCAGAAGCAGTGACAGCAGGGGTAATAAAACCGTTAGCGTCAACTGCTACGAGAGCACCTTTAGTGAAAGCTGTTGAAGCAACTTTCTTAAAGACTTGGATATTTGGTTCACTATTATATCGTTCAAATGCCATATAAATGTGTGTTTATCCTTAACTAACTAATAAGACGTGACGGATTTTAATATAAAAAAGCCACGTTTTGAAACGTAGCGGAGACAGGAAGACAACGCTACATTTCGTTATCTCCTGCTGTTCTTGTAACCAAGTCGCAAACTCGGATTGTCGGAGGTGTATCACTAACCCAGTCTTGCGACCTTATGATACATGGGATAAATTGTCAAAGTCGGGAAGCAATCTTATAGTGGTGGACGGAGTTACACCGTATCGCTAACCTACAATAACCTTTCGGTTACTCTTATAATAACACAAAAAGACACTACGCAAGTAGTGTCTCTCTGTTGATAGTGGATAATTACCCACAAAGACCGAAGTTGAGTAAATGCAATAGCTCACTTTTCGCAATCGAGATGATAGGAAGTGCAATACCTCCTAACGCCCATACTCCGAAAGCTACACCAAGCATTACATCAAGCCTAATCTTTTTTATGATGGTTTTCATACACCTGTGCAATGTAGTCACGAACATGTGCAAGATTGAACTCACCACCGAAATGCTTTTCTGCAATATGCTTAAGCACGTCCATAGAACGTCCGAAAGCTGTATCACCAGCACTTTCAATAGTTCGCCCAGTCATTCCACCTAGCTCGTTAGCTACCTTATTTACTAAGAGGAACGAAAGACCAGCATTTTCAAAGAGTTTAACAATGTCCGTAGACACCATCTGGTTCTTCTTAAATAGGTCATCACGTGTCTTCTTATCTGCGAACTCTGGTATATATTCAAGTCCTTGTAGAGCTTTAAGCACTTCTTTGTAGAGTACAACCATCTTGTTGTCATTCTCTACTTGGTAAATAAAGTCTTCAAATCCTTCATATACACGATCTTCTTCCTTTACACCATTTCGATTATAGAACTCCGTAAGAGCTTCTTTTGTTGCAAGTTCCTTTGTGGGGAACGCTTCCACCGCTCTACGGAGGACATCACGCTGTTGTTCGTTCATACGTTTAAGCTACTTCTAGCCAATCATTAGCCAATAAATCTGTTTGTGAAGCTACCCACGGGACTAACTGTCCATCTACTGGAGACATAAAGACATACGGTCTTTTCATCTTACTTGTTTCAGTAGGTGTCTGTAGTTCAATGTGCATACCTACACCATTCCAGCCCTTACGAGCTACTTTCTTATTATCTTTCAATAGGTTAAGAGCTACTGAAAAGTCAAAAGTTGTGTCGTTCATACTACGCATTAGCTAGTCTTTCGTGTAATTCGACCTGTTCTCCGTCGATAACAACCGTATAGAAGCGTGTTTCCTCTACACGAACCATATCAACAAGCTGTCCTGTTTCTGCCGAAATAACTTCTCCTTCAATAAACTCCTCACGATGAACACGAGTATTAGTCGTCTCAAAACGTTTTTGTGGAGCGTTAATGAAGTCAGAATAAAGCATTTCGTGGAGTTCTTCCTCTCCGTGAAAACTAACCTTAATCTTAGGAACTGATATATCTCTCATCTGTTCATGATCACGAACAAGTCCGAAATACACCCTTGTAAAGTTGGTTACAATCTTCCCGTCAATCTCACGAAGCTTAATAACCACATTACCCTTCTTCTTTGTTGGGTTATCTGGCGTTGCATTAAGCATAAGCTTGAGAGCTTGTAGCTGGTCTTTCGTAAGGTTTTTGATATCAAAAGGTACAGTCTCTTCCGTTTTAATGGTAGATTTTGCTTCTGTTTGCCCTGTTGATAGCCCTTCATGCTTAGAAAGGCGTTCACTAATGTTCATTTCCTCTGGCGGTACAAATGGGTCTTGCATACAAATTATAGACTAAATGTCTTACCCGAACGCTTGCCTTCGACTTCTGCAAGGATTTTATCAGTTCCAAAAGGATCAGCACCCCCACCATCAGTAGGAGCAACACCACCTCTTTTTGTTACTGGCTCGGTTTTAGGTTTATAGTTAGGAACTAACTTTGCGGAGTTCTCAATACGAATACGCAAGTCAGCTTCATTAAGCCCAGCAAGGTTAAATTGCTTAGAGCTTTCAATAATAGCGTTTGCTATTGCTGTGTCATTACCAGCTAGTTCAAGTGCAATACTACGAACAGAAGCGTTAAGGTCTGTAACCTTATTTGTTTCTTCTGCCTTTCTTACACCATCAAGTTCCGCATTTCTGCGTTCCTCTGCTTGCTGGTTCATGATTTGACGGTTCTTCATAAGCTCATCGTGGAGCTTAATCTCGTTATCCGTCATATCGTCGAGCTTTTCTTTTGAGAGGTCTTTAGAAAAGACAATCTCTTCTGGCTTAAACGGCAAATAAGACTTATCTTCACCTTGTTTCTTTTCACCAAACTCTTTAAGCTTGGCTTCAAGGTTCTTAATAACTTCTCGCTGTCCAGAGAGATTTGAGCCGTAATCTGACTTAACCTTTTCAATTTCCGCCTTAAGAGCGACAATTGTAGGGTGATCATCTGGGATTACTACTGTGTCTTTCTTTCCCTTATCGCCTTCACCTCCTTCATCTTTCGATGGTGGAAGTTGTGGCTCACCGTTAATAGGGCTACCAAATGCGTCTACCTTCACATCGTTGTCCTGTTTTCCTTCCTCTTTTACGATAGGTTCTGGCATACAAATGGTATTAAATTATTAAACTGACCCCTCACCACCTACCTCGACAGGAGGGCTAGGTTCGGGGGTTTCTTGTGGTGGAGTGTTTCGTTTCCTGTCTTCTACTACTTTGAAATGATCGTCTTTTATTCCTTCTAGCTCAACTAAGACTTGTCGCAATACTGGGACTTCCTCTGGAATAGCTTTAATCATAAGCTCATATCCTACTGCTCTAATTCTAGCGTTAATGAGGGCATTAAGTGCGTCTGTACCAATACCAGAAATAAGAGTTTTTTCCTCTTCTGTATACACACTTGATAAGTCGAGTGGGTCTAATATAACCTTTCTATTTCTTAGATATTCTGAAAGTGTAGGCATATGTTATTTACTCATTGCGTCCATTGCTACCATTTGTGGCACAGTAGGAGACTTCTTTGCTCCAGTCTGCTCTTGCATAGCAATTTCTTGGTTAAGTTTACCGATTTGTGCAGGAAGGAAGATGTTGTCTGGTCGTCCAGATACTTGTAGATATTCTTTCTTAAGTGTCTCACGATCAACTTCACTACCAAACGCTTGCATAAGCTTTCCGAACTCGTCCCACATCTGTATCATCTGTAACTGGCTATCCTTTATCTTCTCTGGAACAATATCCATAACGATATTTACCTTGTTACTAGACATAAGCTTAGGGTTAATAAGGTAAGAGTCTGTACTTATTCCCTTTTCCTTATCTTGAAACTTCTTCTTAAACATCTCATCACGCTTTGTTTCGTAGTCATATGTCTCACCACCAACCTCGTCATTAAACTCTACTGTATAGTCAGTACCACCAGTAGAAACAGTGAAGTTTTGGTACACAGGGATAACTTTTCCGTTCACAATAGTCTCTTTCTGCTTCATTGTGTACTTGGCTTCAATTGTTTCAGCACGACGTAGAGACATGTCCATAAAGCCGAAAATAAGCCCATCAAGGAGGTATCCAAGCTTATCACGCTGGTTACTCTCTGTTACACCGATTTCGGTAGCTGTGGCGTTATTTGATAGCTCTCCAGAGGTTGTAGCATTGACTGTCTGTGTCTGGATAATCTCCTTAAGCATTGAAACGAATGAGAACTCTGGAGCTGTAATACCCTTGTTATCTGGGTCTGCCTTCTCAAAGTCTGCCGTAGATACCCCGTGAGTAACCTGTCCAGCACGGAACATTTGTCGTGTAAGTGTGTACTTACCCTTAGAAAAGATAGCAGGGTCGATACCTTGCTCGAACTTATTAGCAAGCATTTTAAGTGCCCAGTCGATAAAGTCAGCATTAAACTTAGTCTTAGCTGGAATTGAACGTGCATAGATAGAACCCTTGAGACGTTCTGCTGGGATATTTGAAATAGGATAGTTGTTTCTTGGGTAGAAAATAGTGAACGGGGTAGTCTTTGGAAGCATTAAGATACCATTAACAAAGATATTGTGCTTATTATTCTCCTTATCATACAAGCGATGAACAATGTACTGATCTGTACACTTCTCAAGACGAGCAGTCGAGAATAGTGTTGTCTTCTCACCTACAATTGCAGTAATTTCCTCCTTAGTCTTAGGTACTTTAGCCCACATTGAAAGAGTACCGAAGATTGCTTCTGCGTCTGCCTTTGTATACACCTCTTCAAATGTAATACGTGGCTGGTCTTGGATTTCTTCTATCTCTGGATTACCAAAGATAACCTGTCTACCATCAAGAACACGTGATACAGCCTTACGCTTTTGACATTCTTCACCCTTTTCGTACTGGAGCTTCTCCAAGAACTCGTAACTATAATCCATTTCATCTGGAGTTACTTCTTTTCTATTACCATCAACATCAACAAAGAAAGCTTTTGGCTTTGTCTCCATTCTTACTTCCCAGTCTTCAAGCACGAAAGCATTACCCTGTGTAAACGCTTCCCAGTAGATAAGAGCTATCTTCTTCTTGAACTGTTCAAGCTGGTATGAGTATTCGATTGCGAGATCATAAACATCTCCCAAGTTAGGAATAATCTGCCCGTTTTCGTCATAACACTTGATATGTCGCTTAAATACATACTTAAGAAAGAGAGCAGAGAAAGAGATAATCTTCTCGTGTATCATACCAAAAGACACCTCTCTATCGTCTTTAGGATTGCGAGGAGGTGCGTAGTTGATTGCTTTCTTCTGATTGTATTCGTATGCCTTAGAATAAGAAATACCGTTGAAAACTAAAGAGTTTTGTTCTCGCTTCTCAAGGTCTTTATTTATCTGCTCAATTAGTCCTAGAGCATATTGAGCTGTTTCCTTATCACCGTAAATGGTTTCCAAACTGTTTTCAGTTGCATTGGTTGGTGTAGTGTCTGCCATATTGTTATTATTTTACCACATATTGTCCACAGTCAATATGTGGTTATCTACATAGAGGATAGTGGATCACCAGCTTGTGCCGTCTCTGGTGCTCTAGCTCTTGCTAACCACTGTTGCATTTCTGCTGTCTCTAGCTCTTCCTTCTTCATAATCACTGGACGTGTTGGCTCGTCCTTAAAGAACGTATAGATACCAGCTTCAAATCTATCTGGACTAAAACCGTACTCTTTTTTGAACGTTACCTTATCCATAAGCATGATACGTCCCTGTCCATCACGCTTAAACTTAATCTTCTCGAACTCTCTTACCCATTCCTTTGAGTTATTTGTGATAATGATACCGCCAGCAATAACCCACTCTCGATACTTCCAAGCAAGTTCCGCTTTGTATGTCGTAAACTTATCCTTAACCTCTTCACGTGGCTTATCTGTGAGGATTGCATTAACACTCTCCCCCATTTTCGTTTGAATGTTAGCAATAACCTTAGCCCCGATACCAAAACCGTCCACACCGATGTCGTTAGACGTACAGTTATAAGCGTCTCGTATGCTCTCTATCTTGCGTGCTAAGTCCTTTTCTTGGCTTGTAGCTTCGTTTAATACCTCCTTGAGATAGATATTGTCACGTATCTGCACAATTGACCTGTCACGCCCCTGTCCTGCTGGGTCTACACCGATTATCCCTCTGTTGATTATCTGCCCTGCTTCTGGCTCAAAACGCATAGTAACGTTAGCAAAGAGAGGTATCCACCCCTTATCGTCCATCTCTGCAACACCAGCAAACTTACCATCAACACGGATTTTCACCTCATCACTATCTTTTCCGTAGTCTTCCTCCATATCCTCAATGTATCTATCCTTAACAATAGGACTTTCTCGTGATGTGAAGTGCAAGCGTGTGAATGGTGATGTAGCTTTCTGGCTCTCCCAAAACTCTCCTTCTGTACGTGTAGGGTTAGATGTGTAGATTGTAATGAAGTTTTCTCCCGTTAAAGCTCCCTTCATAACTTCAAACACCTTATCGTGCACACCAGACGCTTCGTCCACAATGATAAGAACATACTCGGCGTGAAGTCCAGCGAGTGCTTCTGGCTTCTCTGGACGTGCAACACGTGCACGCAAGAACCAGTCCTTTTGTCCCTTGATACGAACCATATCATCAAGAACCTCGATGTTCTCCCGAAGTTCATCTCTCATCTTCATTCTCCACATAGATAGCTCTTTCAAGAAAATATCCTTAAGCTGGTCTTCTGTGTTGGCTGTTACTCCGATCTGCGAACCAAAGAAGCAAATCAAGAAGTGTAGTGAGATAACACTCAAAAACGATGTTTTGCCTATTCCGTGACCAGAACAGATCGTTATACGGCGTTTAGAAGCATCGAAACTATCCTGTCCGAAGGTTAGTATGGCTCGATTGTATGCTTCAAGCTCAATTGTCTGTTGCCAAGTAAATCGTGTTCCTTTGTACTTTTTAAAGTTCCCCTTCTCTTGAAACTTGAACATGTCTCTCGTATAGAAAGATAAGTCGTGATATGCAAGTCTACCCTCTGGAGTGAAGAGCATAGTGCTGTGACTTCTCCCGAAAGCGTCTTTGTATTCGATTACCTTACCACGTAGCTCATCTATCGGCTCACTGGCTTTCATCTTCAACACCTCTTCTGCAAAGAGAAAGACATCACCTTGCCAGTTCTTAATCATTTCCATGCTTTTTTTGTATGTCTCGTCGTCCATATTATTCTTGTTCTTGGTTCTTCTGTCTTAGATCAGCAAGCGAAAACACCCCAACTATATGGGTATTTTTCGTTTCGTCCTTCCTAGCAAAGTGTTCTGGTTCAAGTCTTTCTAGTGCAAACATCAGCCCTTTAACCTTTCCAGCAACTAAAGGAGCAGAAATATCCTTCCTTGTATACCTTTTCACCTCCCTCATTTTCCCTTCTTGATCACGTTTCATCTCCCTATCTACACTCGTATACTCAATAGGAAGCTTCAATAAGGCGTTTAAGGTATCCTTAGCCATTCTTATTTGCTCTTTTCTTTCCGCTTCTTCCTTATCTCGCCTTAATTTTTCACGTGTTTCTATAACTAACGCCTTTAGTGACTTGTTAGTACCCTCTATAAGCTTCTCCCTATATACCCAGCTATCATATGTGCCAGCAGAGAACACTATTGGACGTGTTGTGCCGTCTTCATTCTCTATATTTAGGCGTATTGTTTTGTCATCTTCAAAATAGTAACTCTCTCCCCGAATTATCGCCTTTTGTATTGCATTGGCGATATCTTTGTTAAGTGTTACCCCTTGCTCGATATTCCTTGCTTGTGTTGTAGGTTCTTTAACGGTATCCATAGTATAAAAATATGTTCCCCCGTTGTCCTTTTTTCATTATAACACCTTCTTCCACGCTTTCTCTCGCTCCCTATAAACATCTCTGTATCTGTTGCAACTAAAGCATATGGCTCGTGGGTGTCTTACTTCCCGTTCAATGTCTTTTCCGCAATGCGTACACTTTATTATTATCATAAAAAACTAGCTCCCGAAAGAGCTAGTGAGGTGGTGGGTATTCAGCCACACCGTCTATAAGCGTCCACTATCCCAACGAGTATGTCGGTATTACCGACGAACTCAAGGACTTAGGTGGGTTGCTTTTCTCATCTTTCACAAACAAGTAACACGCTGGGTGGTACTGTTTTCCTTGAAAAGATGGCAAGATATACCCGTTAGGTGCTCTTGCCAGCTTCCTACAATGAGGGCAAATTGTCACAAAGAACCTTTCTGTTGTAGATGGTGGACATATTCCTCGACGTATTTAGGTACTACGGCGTGTAGCCTGTACTGCAATGCGTCCGTATCCGAAGTAAGCACTTTCTGAAACCGCCAGTAGTACGCAGAACGAAAGAAGGAGTGTTCGTCATTCCCCGATGTCGCTATTGCGTGTTTGAGATATAACAGCATTTCCTTCTCCTTTCTCTGGATACTTTGGTTTAGCTTCTTGGATTTGCTCGCATTTCTTTGAGCACGTTCCCCGATCACCCCATCTGCCGTACCAGCCGTTGACTGGCTTATCGCAAATAAGGCAAAGACCAACGATTGTGGCTTTGTAGTCCTCTTGCACTTCCCGAAAGTTCTTTCCTTTCATGATTTGCTCCTGTTATGTGTAGGAAACCCCGTCTGTTCAGTCCCGAAGCATACGCATATCGGTATGTTACCCCAAGTAGGTTGTGGTTTTGACACAGTGGCTACTTGTTAGCTTTTAACTAGACTGTGGTTACTGCCCCACTGTACAAACTGACGGGCTTTTCTACACACAACTCTCACTAGCTCTATTTAGTTGTTAATGTGCTATTCCTCACTGTCAAAAAGAGGGATTTCGTCCTCTTCTTCCCGAACAGTGTTATTTTCACGGTATTCGTCACTATCATCAAACTCTGCAACCTCTTCAACCTCGTCCTCGAAGTCGTCGATAATATGTTTCATTGAGTGATAGTCTGGTGGATAGTTGTCCTTCATATCTTTTACGGGTCGTCTTCATAGACCCAATAAAAAGCTCCCGAAGGAGCTTTCTATGGAACTACGCAGAGAGTTCTTCTGTCTTTGCTTCCGAAGAAGTGTTTGTATCTCCGTTATCTACCACAGGAGCATTAAGAACATCTGCTACTGGAGCAGTTGTAGTAGGAGCGTCATTGCCTGTTGAAGCAACAACTTCCTTCATATCTCCTGCTGTGACATTAGCCTGTATCTGTCCAACACCAGTCTGTGAACCTTCTACTGGAATGTTTGTAGCTTCTGAACTAGAAACAACCTCTGGAGAAGCAACTTTAGCTTCTTCTGCTGGTACATCAGTCTTAAAGTTAGCAATATGAGCGATCATACTGTCAATCTGTGTGTCATCAAAACCAACCTTTTCTTTAATTTCTTCACGTGTAAGCCCGTCCATAAGGAACTCTGCGAGCTTTGCGTAATTAGGGTGCTGTATTGTCGATAGTACAGCAGAACGAACCTCTGGTGAATATGTTTCTTGCATATGCGTTTTAAGTTAAAATAATTTTATTAAGGTATCTAAAGTATATCACGGAGAGTGGACAAGTTTTACACTATCCCCAACTTTCCGAGCACATTGTTTACTTCCTCGATACCATGAGTTAATGCGTTACCTTTATACCCTAATTTTTGTGCTATTGTCTTAGGGTCGTATACTCCCCGATCTACCAACTTTTTGATTTTAAGCTCCTTCTTGTTCATTATCTCTTGTGCTTAATCTTCCCAAAAGGTGAGTTATCTCTCGCCTTCTTCTTTGCTCGGCACTCCTTACAACGCTTTGGAAGTGGAAATCCCTTACTATTAAAAAAAGCTTCTTCGTTTGGTGTAATTTCGTACTGTACACCGCAATCCTTACAGGTTAGTTCCATACTCGGATAAATATACTTTAATTGTTAATTCTCGCTTTCCCCAGTTGATAGCTTTTTCGTAGCTATCTTTACCATAACCAACAAAGACATCATATCTACCGTCGAGGTTTTTATTTGTTCTGTCTTCGCAATTGTATTTCTTCCCTTCTATTACAACTTTAGTGTTAAGGGGAATACTACGAGGACATGCAACAGCCCCGATATACGCAGGAACACCAGAAGCCATAACACATTGAGGATAGTGACAGCTATCTATTTCACTATATGCTGTTACAACCGCCGAAACGACAATGTGAGGTTCTTCTGGTACGTGTTCACGCTGGTACTTGATAACGCTTCTTTCTTTTAGAACAATGTAACCACTGTAACCAGCGAGTAAAATACAGCCTGTTAGTAATGTTATAAAAGAATAAAAGATAGTATTTACAAAGATTTTAGCGATTTTATCAACCGCAACTTGCCTATCTCTTCTACGCTCTTCTTGTAACCATTCTGGTATTTCGTATGTCATAATGTTGTCCTTATTGTTTATGATTAAAGTAACACATAGACACTCTCCTATAATAAGTGGGTAATACTACTTACCGTTTGCTATTCACATTGCCAATAGTCCTCCTTCTTATTGTCTTGCGACATATATCCAGAACACTACGAGTAGTATTGTGTTTAGCGATCACCGTAACACCGTGTTACCAAAGCATTGCTATGATACTTAAGTGATTATAGGGGTGTATCTATGTGCTACTAATATCAGTATATGAAATGTATAGAACTACGCAATATAGTTATCCACAATTTTAACTTTACTATATATCATCTACATTAAGTGCTCTATCGTCAATATATACATCTGCTCCTATCTTAACACGCATAGATATGCCGTGAAAAAGAACCCCATATTTCAGCAACCATAAATTAGTTGCTTCAAAGTCTTTTGGAAAACGAGCAGTATAAATTACAATGTGAGCACCTTTCTTGTATAACTCGTTTATAGTGTCAATTCTGTGCTGTATAGGTTTTGGCTCTTCTTCCCAAAACTTACCCTCACACAGTGTCCCGTCTAAATCAACAGCAATCATTTTGTTAGACGGATTTTTTAGTATTTCAAGTAATTTTTCTTTCATAAGTCTATTCGTTTATTCCTTCCCAGTAGAAAGTATCCTCCCACTGCTCTATCTCATCTGTCATGTGGTTAATGTCCTTTGCGACGATAAGGTAATTAGCCCCACAAAATGTGCGAAGTGCTTGCCAAAATCTAAGGTCTGGATTAGCTTCACAAAAGTCTACAAACATTTTAAGAATTGTTGCGTTTCTTGATTTTGCCATACTATTTATTTTATATAGTATTTATTAAAACCCATAGCACCGACAACGCTTAGGTATTTTCTTTCTTCAATGAGACGCTTAACACAATTCTTACACAAGTCAATCTCAACATTTGAAAAGTACGGGTCTACTGCTCTACCTTCATTCGTTTCTGTCTCAAAAACAACTTGCATTTTAAGATACTTAACACCATCACCACCTCCACAACCATCAACATCACAAGTTATAACTTCTTGTCTAGCCATATTAGTCTTCAAAAATAACCTTATCTAATAAAGTAAAATCTGGGTGAAAGAAGTCACGTTTTTCAGTAACCTGTTTCTCTTCTCCACATATCTCACACCTTCCAAGATGAAAAGTAGACACACTAAAGCAAAGCTTTTTAGGTCTTTGCCCATACTTTTTTAAGCAAGTGAGCACGTTTGCCGAAATACCACACTCTGAACATACACCAGACGAACCTTTCTCACACATACACTGATCTGGTGACATTCCACACTCACACCATACTCTTTGCCCGTCTTCTTCTGCCATTTCGTGTGTGTATGTCATAGATTTTCAACGTTAAGATAATCCTCCCTGTTCCAATAACCAACCTCCACAATCTGCTTGCAATACTTCATCTGTGCATGAGAGTTAGGTCTTATCGCTTTGTTAAAAGTATTTACCCGATCAAGCACAGCAATATCACCACGAAGAAAGGCATATCCAGTAGGAGTGATACTCCACTTATTAACCCTGTCATTATCTCCGTCTCTTTCGATAAGTCCGAAATACTGGAGTTTTTGCCAGTTAGCTTGCTGGCTATGACTAAGCCCTATACTGTCCAAAGAAAAGTCTCCTCCGTTAGTATCCTTAAGTCTCTTTGCAAACGTCATAAGTGCCTTAACAAGATTTTTGTTAAGCTTATGAGGATACTCCCGAACCAAGTTACCGCAGTGTTCACAAATCTCTTCGTACTGTTTTTTCATAGCTATTTTTCTTTAGGTTTAATAAATAAGAAACTTTTTTCTGTATACGCTTGTAAAGCGTACCTACCTTTTGGCATTACACGGTGAAGAGTAACACCAGCATACCCAGCGTGGAAAATTATTCCTTCACGGTCTTTTCTTGGTACAAGAGCAATAGCCCGTGTCTTCTCATCGTACTGTAAATCAAAACTTTTTGGATTGCCTTTGAAAACAAATGGTTTTGCTTTCTGTGACACGTACAAACTACCAGAAAGAACAGTTAAAAACGGCTCGTCACTGTTTCTATTTGCCTTCTTGTAAGTCTTAAGAGTTTTCATTTGTTCTAAGTGGCATTACAATACCAATTACGCTGTTATCGAGACGCTTGACGACCACTTTCCCGTCTAAACTTCCACCACCAAAAGCACTTTCTTGAGCAACTTTAGGAATAAAGAGACGAACAGACTGATATCTATTAGTCTTAAAAGTCTTAGATATAGATAGAAGCATGTCCGCAAGCTTTCTAGGGTCTACATCTATCGCAGTGTACTTATGAGCAAGTTCACTATCGTCTGGAACAACTCTTTCATAATCTGGATAACTACCGCCGTTTTCGATAGGCATTGTCTCCAAAATCTCGATTTTCATATCAAGCTCTTCTGGCTTAATCATTATTTTTGAGAGTTCTGGACGGCGTTGCTTAATAGTATTTACTCTTTCTTTTTCCTCATGATCGAGAACAGACTGTTTTATCTCAATAAGAGAGTAAGAGTTCGTAGCAACAAGCTTATCTGTTGTAACAAGTACATGTGCAAGCTCTGGTTTTATTTCACTTTTAGAAACGATTTTTGTAAAAAAGTTTTTCATTGCTATTTATTTACGAGTTTAATAATTCTTTGTTCAAACATCTCCACTGTTAGCACTCCCCACTCCTTAGTTGCTAGGTGAAAGTATTTCAAGCGTGTCGGGTAGACATCAACTTTATTATTTACTCTCACTTGGTAAGGAGTTATGTGAACGAGCGTATATCCTTGTTCTTCCGCCAAATCCTGCAATCTACAAAGATTAAGATTACGGCTATTTTCGTTTCTAACCTTAACAACTTCCTTGTAACGATGTCTTCGTGTTTCTAAGCTCATGGTTATTTTACAAGTTCTGGATTACCAGCAAGTTCACTCATACTGTTTATTTGTCCAGAAAGAGTGTTATATTCTTCCTGTAACTTACGCACAGTGTTTTCATAACTCTCTGCAAGCATGTTAATGTTCTGCTCCTTCATTGTCTTTGGTTCAACAAAGAACTTAACTTCAATAACAAGCTGTTTAGTTCCTTCCATATTATCGAGCTAGACTTAAAATCTTTGCTAATCGACCTGTCTCACGAAGGTTTTTACAACCACGAAACATCTTTGCTATCCCAGCACGTCTACGCACATTCCACGCTCTACTACTAAAAATAGGAGTTCCACGACTTATTTCAAGTGGTGTTCTCATTCTTCTTGCTAACTTTGTTTTTTGCTTGTGGCTCATTCGCATATGCTAATTTTAAGAGTTTTTAATGTTTTATAAAGTCTTTGCTTTATATGTAATTAGTATAGTATCTATGGTATTAAAAGTAAAGAGTAGTAAGTGGATAACTATTTATTAAAATGACTAATAACTTGTTCAGCAATACCCCTAGTAAGACCTATACTGTTTTCTGTCTTAAATAACGGTTGCCAATCAAAGAAATCACTATCATCATCAAGAATTGCATAGTTATCTACTACCTCATTAGCTATAATCCAAGCCAATACTTCACGTCCTCTTTCCCTATACTCCCAGCTTGAACTACTTGGTCTTGGCATATGAGGTGTACAGTCAATAAAAGGAACAGCATACTTTCTTACCGCAACACGATTTTCTTGATTAAGTCTCCAAACAGAAGAAAGAACAACCTTGCAACCAGTCTCTTTAATGATCCGTTTGAGTAATTTTACCGCTTCTGGGTCAAACTCCATTTCATTATATTGTTCACGTGTTCTTGGAGCTGGATATCTAACACGGCTTTTATACCATTTTATGCTATTAAGAACACCGTCTATATCAAGGAATAGGACTTTCATATTAGTTCAATGGTACTCCAGAGAGTAACTTATTTCCACTCTTAAGAACCCACATTCCCTTTGCATTTTTACTATAAGTAATTTCTTCTAGCTTACCAAACATGTCTATATTTCCACACATATCAACAAGAGCACAGTATTCCTTACCCTCTGATACACGGATACCACGCCCAACCATCTGCATATAAAGAGCCAGCGACATTGTAGGTCTTGCAATAATGATAGTATCTAGTGGAGGGTAGTCAAAACCAGTAGTAAGCGTACTCACATTAAAAAGAGTTGTAATCTCACCACGCTTAAACTTTGCAATAATTTCTTTTCGCTCTGACTTTTTTGTTTTAGCCGAGACAAAAGAAGACTGCGGAACAATACGAGCAAGCCTTTCAGCGTCATCAACGCTATGTACGAACACAAGACGAGACTTTCTACCTTTCTCAATTGACTGCTTTATGATATCTGGAAGACGCTGGTTTATTTGCTGTATATCAAGAGCTTCCTTAATACTCTCGTCTGTATACTCTCCACCAGTCGAATTAACTTTAAGAACTCCTTTGTCCCAAGAGAGAGCAATATACTTAACAGGGCAAAGAAATCCTTTATCGTAGAGTTCCTTGATCTGCGTAACGTGTATTATGTCATTAAAAAAGCGAGGACGTTCACGGGGAAGAAGATTAAGTTGAGTATAGCTGTAACCAAAACTATATCTTTTATTACGAAAAGCGGTAGCGGTGAGTCCTATAATTTTAACTTTAGGAAGCCCATCAAAGAACTTCATGTACATTCCACCATCTTTAGGGCTTACCAAATGGCACTCGTCGATAACAACATAACGAATATGTGAGAATTGTTCTGGAATATCTTTAACACTTCCTATTGTCGCAAAAGTTACTTCTCCTATGTTTTTCTGTCCAGCAGAAGCGGAGAAGATAGTTCCTTTGCCACCATAGTCCAAAAACTTGCCGTAGTTCTGCTCAAGAAGCTCAATTGACGGCTGGAACACTAGAACATCTTTCTCTAGCGTAGAAGCTATCTTTGCAACGTACAGACTTTTGCCTGCCCCTGTTGGGGCGACGACCACAGGAATATCACGGTGACTACCATTAAGAAGGTGGTCAAGTGCGACAGTTACTCCAGAAACTTGATAATCACGAAGTTCGTACATAGTTATATTTCCATTATTAACTTGCCATCTTCCACTTTAATCGGCACACCCTTTGGTGGAAAATAAGAAAGACAAAGTTGTTGCTTATGTCCTTCTGTTGCTGGGTTGTGTTTCACTTTGAAACGAACTGTGATGTTTATTTCTTGCATTGGTTCGCCTTCGTTATATTTTCCGTCCATATGATTATGCTTTAATTTCTGGATACTTGGTAAGTTTATTTTCACCGACAACATCAACTATTTCATCAAAAGTTAGATCGCAATACTCATCTTCCCAATCAGCTAGAAAATAAAGACGATCTGTTTCGTTAATACGACCAAATAAAATAGGGTCTTTCATTTTTGAAACTTCATCTGGTGTCATTTTCTGTTTTTCTTCAAGCTTTTTTTCCACTTCTTTATCGTAGTAGTGGTAAATAACAAAACTATCAAAAAACTGCTCATACTTCTTTTTTTCAGCAAGTACATCTTTTGGTATAACACGAGTATAGTTCTTGAAATCAGTGTCAGAGATATGACCGCCCTTAATCTTGTGTTTATATTTATGTAAATCTGATTTTTCAATATAATAGCGAACACCTTTTGCATAAAGTAAGCTTTCTCTCGTCTCACGAGCAAGCTCTTTCATAAACTTTTCTGCCAAAAACTCTTGCCCATTTTCAATAGCTTGATAAATTGCTTTTTCAAGTTTTTCAAGCCTTCTGTCAAGAGTAAGTTTTTCCATAAGACCAAACTTACTTTTAATGTACTTAAAAGCAAGAACTGGGTGTATCTTACCATTATCGTTAATTCCTAAGCTTGCCTTTAACTCAATAATATTATTATTAACATCTGTCCAAACAAGATTACCGTTTAATGACATTCCTGTGTTAGATGTTCCTGCCGATGATGTTGTAGCTGTATAGTTCATGGTTATTTTTTAAGATGATGGATAATAGTTGTTCTATCTTTACCAATAAGAGAAGCAATCATTTTTGGCTTAAAACCCTCCTCCTTCATTTCTGCAATTACCTTTTTAAGAAGAAGAATAGTTCCTCCTTCTCGGTTGTTAGGTAAAAGCTCGACACGAAGCTTGTACTTATGTTCCCAAATACAAAGGAACTTTGATTGTTCAGTACACAACTTAATTTGAGGGACATTACCATTTTCGATTTTACGAATGATGAAGTACATTCCCTGTTTCGTTATTTTATGCTTTGTGTATACAGACTCAATAGGCAACTTTTTAAGCTTTGCGTTAATGTAGTCTTTATATACTTGTTCTTTGTTAGTCATATCGTTTTGCTAAATTACGTTGTAGGCGTTTAATACTTTCCTCTCTGGCGTTGTCGTACCCGATTTCTTTGGTTAATTTCCAAAACTCTTCTGTATCTGGGAATGTATACCCAGAACTATCAAAGAGTGTTTCTTTACACAACTGTAACAAGTTATTCCAAGCTTGTACGGTTTTTAGTTCGGTGGTAGATGGTCTACGGCGAATTACTTTGTTGACTGTTTTATAGTCATAACCAATCAACTGATCAAGCATTTCTTCACGGTACATATCTACACGTTCACGCTCTGGCTCTCCCTCGAAAACATCATCATTCTGGATAACGTAGTAAGGTACTACCGTTCCGTTAAAGAACCTCATTTGATTATGTATCTCTGGAGAATAGAGTTCGTATGTTACTTTGATTAACTCTGGCTCGCTTTCTGATTTAGAGGTAGCTTGAATACTCTTAACCCAATTATCTTTCCTTTGAATATCAGCACTCGAAGGAGGAATAACTTTAGATTGAGTTGCAGAGTAGTAGAGAGTTATCTTTTTTGTAATCATACTTTTCTTTCTTTCATTACTTCTTGCACTGCTTGTGCAAGGATTTCAGAGTCACTTGGGTTAATTATCGACTGAACTCTTTTAGATAAATTATTACCTAAAATCATAAGACAAACACCTAAAGCAATTTTCCAGCCAGCAAAAACTATAAGTAAAACTATACCAGACCAATCAGCAAGCAACCCAAGAAAAGCTAGAATGATCACTTTTTTACGAGTAGATGTTTTCATAGATTAAAATGGAATATCGTCAAGACTAGGAGCACCAGAGTCGTCAGCACTTATTGTTTCATCTCCATAGTCAACCGTATCTAGTTCTGGCTTTGAAAGCTCACCTTGATACCCTTGTGGTTGAACTGCTGGTCTTTGCCCAGCGTCAGTTGTAGGAGCTGGAACACCAGTTGCACGACTTCCGAACTGCACTGTTTCAGCTACAATTTCTGTACGATACTTTTTCTCACCAGTAACCTTATCATTCCAAGAACGTGTAGTAATACGTCCTTCTACAAGTGCTTGCTGTCCTTTCTTAAGGTACTGTGCACATGTTTCAGCGACACGCCCGAATACAACAATGTTATGAAACTCTACATCTTCTTGCTTCTGCCCGTTCTGATCTTTCCATACACGGTTAGTAGCAAGAGAAAATTGAGTAACAGGATTGCCGTTAGGCATTGACTTGAGTTCTGGGTCACGTGTTAGATTTCCTACTAGGGTGGCTTTGTTTAAGTACATAAGTTTTATTTTAATTTTTTTAACAATTTTTTAGCTTCCTCTTTCATATCTATTCCAATTCCAATCGAATTAAAACATATCTCTGTAACAGTATCCATAGGATTTATTTCGTTTTTGAAAAATGCTTCACTTAATAAAATATCATCTGCTGGTGAACTATCTATGTTAGTATCAAGACTTACTTGAATAAACTCACTAAAAATACCTCTATATTCTTTCGGTATTCCAGTAATCATTTGTTTCAGAAACAAACTATCTCTTCCGTCCTCTGCGGTAAGTCTTACGTCACCAAAATCTGTATAGACTACTTTCATAACTACTTCTTAAATACCCCCACTTTCTTAAATAACACATAACCTTCCGCAGTATCCTCGACCTTGAAGTCTGCTTTATTTTCTTCTGTCCAACCATGCTCACGAAGGAAAGCCTTATAAAGTTCACGCTTCTCCATAATTGCTTTTTGCTCTTCCGCAATCTTTTTCTGGCGTTCTTCTTCTGCAACCCTCTCTTCTTCTGCTCGCTTCTTTTCTTCTTCTTCACGAGCAATGCGATCCTTTTCAGCTTGTAGCTCTTGTTCCTTCCTAAGAAGTTCAGCTCGCTCTTCCTCAATCTTCTTTTTTTCAGCTTCAAGCTTCTCCTGTTCTTCACGTCGTAGAGCTTCAAGTTTTTCCTGCTCTTCCTTTCTTGCTTTTTCAAGCTCTTCTTGTTGACGTTTGAGTTCAGCTTCTTTTTTAGCCTGTTCTTCAAGAGCTAAAAGTCTTGCTTTTTCGTTGTTATCAGCAACACACTTATTAAAGAAAGCTTCAAATTGTTCACTATCCAAGTCAAGCAATGCTTCATCAGCAACATCTACACCAATTTCTTTTAGTCTTGCTTGTCTTGCTGGTAACTTTTCAATACGCTCCTTACGGATAGCAAGCTTCTTAGCTTCCTCCTCAATACCAGCAAGTCTTAATTCTTCTGGCTCAACGATTGCAATAAGTTCTTTTTCTTTCTCAATTACTTTTTTCTGAAATGAGATAGCGTCTTCACGAAGCTCCTTACCTTTCTTTGTAATAGCAATGCGAGCGTCACGAAGGTTAATTCTGTTTGTATGCACAATAGCAATCTGCTCCTTGTTTTCAAGGTCTGCTACGGTAATAGACTTTGTTGTCTCAACCAGCTTTTGTAGTTGCTCAACAGTAGGGTCAAATTGTTCTAGGTTAAGTTCTGACATAAATTAAAAATTAGATGGATAAATAGCTTCTTTCCAACCGAGCCAATCAGCACGGAACTCAATGAGAGCTTCACGAGCTTCACGGATAGCGTCTTGTAGTATTTCGTTGTTTCTTTCAACAACAACTACATAAACACGCTTACTTTCATCAACAACACGAGCGTCATGAACAATAAAGTGTAAACGCTGTAACTTCTCATTTACGATGAAAGCGTGTACAACTTGCCACTTATAATCTGCTGGAACGCCTAAAAATGGGTTTTTAGATGATGGAACGAAGTTTGCGACTGGATTATCCTTAGTTACCCTTGAGTAAGTTCCTAGCCCTAATTTTTCCATTCCTACGACGTTTGTAAGCTGGTAGAAGACAGCAGTATCAGAGTTAGGGTTCTTTATTTCCACAAAATCTTCATAATCTTCTGCTTCTTTCCAACCTCCATCTGGAGAATATCCAACCCAGTCGAACTCGTCAGAGATACAAAATCCGATAGCTTCAACTGCTTTCCCTGTCTTCTCTTGAAAAGCACGAACAGCAAACGGCTCTTCTGCTGTACCACGCTCCATTTCTGCCGTAACACGAAATGTCTTTGTTTGTTCAGTAACTTCTTCCGCAATAAGTTCAGCAATAAGCTGGACACGTGCGAGAGATGTCCCCATCACATCTTGTAGGCGAGTTCCTGTTACTTTACAACGACGTGCTTCACGCCATTCTGGAGTTCCTTGCTCGCAATTAACTATTTTCATAAATTATCTTAAATCTGGTGGAAGCTGTGACGGATCGACTTCTCCGCTTCCCATGTCAATAACTGGTAATGTTTCATCTTGTCCAACATCTTGCTTTGAAAGGTCTACTTTCATTTTGTCTTTGTATGCTTCAACCTCTTTGTTTAGTTTTACAGAGTGTGGAAGCTTCCCCCATATTGCACCAAGTTCAGTAACACTTTTAGCTTGTGAAAGTATTTGAGTGTACTGTGCTACGTTAATATCTCGTCTTGGAACGAAGTCACGAATACGGAGTGCTTCTTGTTCCTTACCAAAAAACTTACCAGTAACAGAATAAAGCTGTATCTGCTTTCCTATCCAATTCTCTGGGTGAGAACCATAGAGAGCAGAAAGAGTATTACCATTCGTGATGTTCATAATCATCTTTGGCACATCTTCTTTGAAATAAAGAACTGGCTTTGTTTTAACTACTGGCTTACCTCCTTCAACACCTTTAACACTTTCTTCACCAACAAACTTTGCGATTGTAAGCAACATCTCTTCACCTTGTTCTAGGTTATGACTGCCGAGATAGTCTTTATCGAGATAGTTCTTCCAATGGCGATTTTCGGCTTTTTGTTTTTGCGAAATGATTTTAGTTTCCATTGTTGTCTTTGTTATTTTATTAAACTCCCTTACTCTTTTATTCTAGCTTATTGCAAAAATAAAGTAAAGTAGTTACTGTGGATAATTAAATAGTCCTTAAAACACTATAACTTTCCTCGATAGTTCTTTGAACAATACGGAGCAACGCACCACGACAAAGATTTACATAGTTAGCTCTATCGACACTATTTCTTTCCTCTTGAACAATTAGAAGGTTTTTATAACAAGAAGGATTAGCAAAAGCGTGTCTTGGATATTGTTGGAAATATGCAAATTGTCTTTTTACTACTTCATCAAGAAAAGTCTGTGGTGGATTTATTTCTCCTGTGTATGCTTGCCATACAAGTTTTGCAAGACTAACGTTTTGTGCTTTCTTTTCAATAGGTAAACGAAGAAGTGTTATCATCTCACTTCGGTATCTTGCATTTGTTTCCTCAAGGTAAGCGTCATTTGTTTCCTTGTTTGCTTCTGATCTTAAGTTTCTATCATACTCACCATCTGGGATTGCATAGCGTATATCGCCAAGTTCTACTACCGTTCCAGAAATGTTTAGTGGAGTTTTTGGGTTATAACCATTCTCCTTCATTTTGTTAATGCTGTTGCACTGTTCAAGAGTACAATCAAGCTTCCTGTCTGTTGCTTTTAATATAATTGTTGCCATAGATTTTTATACGGTTATAACTTTCAGTTGTTCTGGTTTAGTAATTTGTTTTACGGTATCTTCCCAACGTCTCTGATTAAGCCAAGTTGTAGGGTGTGGAGGTACGTCTTCTTTTTTCCACTCCTTGTAGAAATGATTATTCTGCACTTGGTTTTTTATTGCAGTAATACAAAGTTGTTTAACTTCTTCTGTAAGAAGTTTCCAAGTATCGTAAGCTTTTCCTTTTGCGACTTTCTCTGGATAGATTGCCCAAAAATCTTGGAATAATGGTTCGTAAACTTCTTGCAGGAGATCAATTTTTTTACTTTTTGCTTTTGAACTTCTCTTGAGTGGCTCATGAGAAACTATTTTTTCATCAACAACGACATCTGTGTATTCTTCTCTCTTCTCTTCTCTTCTCTTCTCTTCTCTTCTGTCGTTATCATCACCGTTATCACTCGTTATCATTTCGTTATCACATTCACTTTTAACCTTATTTTGTCTATGTTTTTTAAGACGCTCATAAGGTGTCATCGCTGTATTTTGTCTCTTTGACCAGTTTTTTATAATGATTGTATTTACATCAGTTCTTTCAATCATTTCTAACATTTCTAGTTTTTCAAAAATACCAAGAGAGTCTTCCCATAATGAAGTGTTATAAGGATCAAACTGAACACCAGATTTATTAAGAAGTGTTTGAACTGTTAAGTGCTTAATCTCACCAGTATCATTCGTACTAGCAAGGCATAGAAGAGTAAGCCAACAGCTTCTCTCTACTGGATTTAACCTGTCTATTTTTTGGTCAGAAAGATACTCTGCACCATAGAACTTAAACCATTGATTTATCATAAATAACTATTATTAAGTAATAATAGCCGAGAGTCCTGTATTTTAATCGTGTTAGAGCATGCTGTCTAATGTCCTTGCGAGTCATCAACTGCACACCCTAGCACGATTACGCAAGAATAACCTTTCGGCTATGTATAGTATACATACTGAAAGTAAAAAGCAAGCTGTGGATAAAAACAAAACCGCACCAATCCAATGAAGTGCGGTTTTGCCCAAAGACGAAAACATTTTCCGTAAAAAAATGGGGCTGGGAAGACCCTACTACATTATACCAAGTTCTTTATTTTTTGCACGGTAATAATAAATCATTTTTTGTATCCAATCATCAGAAACATCAGCAATTTCATTGCTTTTCTTAATAAGTTCGTCCACATCTTCATCACCAATATCACATCGTAATTCCTCTTCAAAAACATCTGGCATACCATTTCTGTTACAGTTGCAATCATAACATTGAGCTTTACAGTTATCTTCGTCCCAACGTGTCATCATATGAGAACGTCTTAAAAAATGTCCGCACTGCATTTGTGTCCAGTGTAAGATAGCTGGACATGTGTAACACCTAACCATTCCTTCGTGATCAGCATAGAACTTTCGTATGTAAATTGAAAACTCTTTATCAAGCTCTTCTACTTTACTCATGTAATGATAATACCAAAACAAAATACCGCCGTGAAGCGGTATCTTGAGGACAACAATGTGAACGTTTAGATCACATCTCCTTAATTATACACAACTGTCAAAAATAAGACAATGAGGTGGTGTGTATAACTATTCGTTAATTATCTTAACACTAAGAGCACCAAAGTTTTTACCACCAAGCTCGGTTAATGTTGTCACTGTGTAGCGTCCGTCTGCTTGGTTAAACTTCGCAACATTTTTAATTTGCCAACTAAGAACTGCTTTTGCAGTCTCCTCTCCGTAGAAGCCAGTAGCCCCAGAAGGGATAATTTCACCCTTACGAATGAGTGCAAGCTGTATCTTAGCCACATTGTCACTTCTTTCACCTAACTTAGCTCCTTGCTCAATTTTAGCCATAATAGGAGGTGTTAAAGAGAAAGCTTTGGCGTTAATCTCATCATTAAAGATAGGATAAAGTGACCAACCTCCATATTTCTCCCAAAACTCTCTTGTAAGGAAGCGAATAGAAACACCGAAGCGTGCTACACGGTTCTTGTAGTAAGCACTATCTGTAATGAAGAACCCTTCTTTTCCGTCAACAATACAAGCAGAACCTCCAATAGCCGTAACACTGTGACCACCATATTCCTTTGTGTGGGTTGCAAGTGGTAAATCGTAACCAAAATATGTATCGGTACAAGTAAGAGATATTTGAATAGGATAACCAGTTGGCACAGAGTTAATCTTTTGTACAAGCGTATCAAAATCACGTCCGATATTCTGGTGTGCTTTTAATGGCTTAATTCTAAAGTGAGAGATAAGAGCGTCTGGGTAAAAAGCTCTATCATCTACATCTTTCATAAGTGACTGGTCTGTCATACGAGGTAGTAAGTCTCCAACAGCAATACCCTTAGTCGCAAGTGCTTGTAACATGAGAGACGGGTTCATTCCTGTGTAGTCACCAGTAAATCTTCGAGTATTTCTGTCCACATAAAGATCAAGAGGGGAAAGAGAAATCTTACCAAGACCAATAACTTTAGCTATGTTTTTAACAATGTTCTCACCAGTAAATGCTACACACTGCCCTGTACTACCTTGTTCTTCACTTGGATAAAACCACTCACGTAAACGATCAGCTACATTCTCATAAAGTGGAAGTTGTTTCTTCTCTGCTGGCGAACTTAAAGCAGAACTGAACATTTCTGGGTGTTCAACTGGCGGATTATTTCTGTAAGCGTCAGCAAAAATACTAAGCTCCTTCTTATCTGCGTATTTATTCCAAAGATAAGCACTACCCTTTTTTAAAAGAGGAAGATAGATATACTTTAATCTTTTTTGAAAACCAGCACTTTGAAAATGTTTGTAAATAAAGTCTTTCATATGTGATTAGTTATTTTGTAATTTCTTTCTTGCCAACTGGAAGTCTCGGAATAGCTCTGCGGAGATAAATGCTCCTGTGTACTTTTCTTGATTAGCATAAAGTTCTTTATCCTTCATGAGCGTCTTCAATTCTTCGTACACTGTTTCTACTCCTACCTTCTCGCTATATTTTAGCAGTTTTACTACTCTATCCTTATTATTCTTTTCCCCAAGTACAATTTCTACTACTTTACTGTTCGGGTATTTTGTAAGAACTGTATGCTCTTGGCGGATATTGTTAATGATGTTTTGACGCTGGCTTTCTGTTTTTTCTCCCCAGTTCATGCTTGTCTTCATCGCTATCTCTTCTGCGTCAAACTCACCAGATTTTACACTTTCCTCAATAAGCGTTTCTTTAGGTGTTCGGTTGTCCTCCTTCACATTAAAGATACGTGTAGCACCAGTCGGTACAACAATTTTCTTGAGTGTCTCAAGTGCTTTATAGTCACCAGCATAGTTTCCGTTGCTTGGCTTCTGATATTGCTCCATTAGTGCAATTTGTTTAAGTAAACTACTTACTTTAATTACTTCCGACACAAGAACTGGTACAAGGTTTTCATCTAAGTTAAAAGGCATAGCTAAGATACCGTAAATAGTGTTAAGGTTGTTTTCAATTTGCTTCCACAAGTAGTTATCTTCATCATCATCTCCACCAACTGCGTTACTAATAACCTGTACAACTGCGTACATAAATCCACCGATAAGAACAATACGAGCAAGCTCAATAGCGTCTTTCTTTGTTTGTGGATTATTAAACTTAGGGTCTTTTGCAACGGCTTTAATATCTTCAATCGCAGTAAGAAGGAATGGAACAGCCCAAGTTTTGAATTGTAGACTTGCTTTTCCTGCTGTTGTGTTCCCGATCATTGAACGCCCATAACTGTCAGTAAGCTTAAACTTATTTATTTGTCGAGCCATCTCAAGTATTCTTTCATCTGAAACAATACCACTCTTAAACTCTTCTTCTGTTAGAAGTCCACGAACTGTAAACTTGTTAGCAAGATATGATGTAGAACTCATAAGAGAGAACCAGAAAGGAAGTATTCTTTGTGCAAGACCTGTCTGGGTATTAAGAATATCTACAAGTGGATTATGTCCAATAAGACCACGTATATTATCCTCAACATTACTTCTTCGCAACATACGAGCAAACGCAAGACCTTTTTGTTGCATAGTTGTCCCAGCAGAAAGAGCAATCAAGTCTCCAAAGAGGTTCATGAAGGCAAGTATCGGATTACCTCCAATATATTTGAAAGAAATCCAAGAAATAAACGCCATAAGTGCTGTATCAACGTCACTTCCCTGTCGTGTAACAAAGTCAATTTTTCGTCCCTTAGCGTCGTTTAGGTACTCTTTTGTGAATGTCTCAAGAAACGGCTTCATATCAAGTCCTTTAGCTGTTTGTCCTGTAAGAACCTTATACCCGTGAAGTGTAAGCATTGCTTCTGGAATAAACTCATCAAGAAGCTCTTTGCGTGTTGTTGCTGTAAAGTATGTTAATGCAATACGTGAGACGTTATTAGAAGGTGTTATCTTTTCAGAACGCTTAAGCATGTACGGCAAGAACTTATCGAAAGCAAGTATTTCTCCTGTCTGTCCAGCAAGTATTTCAAGGGCATTTTCTGTCTCTTTCTGCTCTTCTCTAAACATTTCAATACCTTCTTTTACAGAGCCAGTGTCTCTAAGTGTCTCAAAGAAATCACGTGACATATGGGTGACATAGTTCTCACGTCCCTTGAAATCCTTAAAGTTCTCCTTAAGCTTATCGTACTTAGCACGGAACATTATTGTTAGAAAATCAGCAAGTGCTTTTTCTTCCATAGTAAGCTTTGAAAAATCTCCAGTGTTAAGAGCTTCAAAGACTTCTTTATCAGTAGGAGCAACAAAGTCCCAAATCTTTTCTTTCAAATCCTTTTCACCACTTCTACTCTTTCTCGCTTTTCGTGTAAGAGTATCAAGCTGTCTACGGAAAGCATATACTTGCTGTATTTCTTTAGTTTTTGCCATCATTTTGCGACCAACAAGCCAATTAAAGAAAAGGTTTTTACGTGAAAGTTGTAGCCAATTTTTACCACGATCAGTTGTGCTAACTTTTATATTTTTAAGTTCGCCAGCAGGAATACCAGCGACTTCTTCGATCTTCTGGAGAAGTTCACGCTCTGTCTTTATTTCTTCATACTTAGTGCGAGCACTTGTTTCCATTTCACGCTTAGTAAGGAACGTATCTCCAAACTGGTACTGATAAAGAACACCAGCGTACATAGTCGCCTGTGCTTCTGTCATCTGATTAAGTGGAGGAAGTCCGAGAGACTTACGCAAGTTATCTTCTTTCTGGAACTGTTTTTCAAACAGAATAGCTTGCACCTCTTCACGAGCGTCAAGCATTGAACGTTCCATTTGTGCACGGTTAGAGAAATAAGTGAGGAACTCGTTAAACTTCTTTTCACTCATTAAGTGAATACGCTGTGTTCCAATTATCTCTTTTGCTTTAGCGTCAGAAATCTGGAATAAATCTTGTGTATCACGAAGTACACGCCCACGCTTTTGCACCATTGTGAGAGCTTCTTTTACTCCACGACCTTTACCCATATTAACGTAAAACTCCTTTTGTTCGAGTAGCTTCTTTCGGAGCTTAATACGACGTGCAACATCACGAAGTTCTTTTCTTCCTTCTTTTCCTTGTTTCTTTGCTTCTGAAATCTTACGACTAATTGCACGGAGCTGGTTAGCTGTCTGTACAAGCTGTGTTTTTCTCATAAGATATTCTGAAATCTCTTTTTGAGCTTCTTCCTTATTCTTAAAACCAAGCTCTGTAACAACTCGCTCTCCAGCTTTTGTAAGTTCTCCAACAGGTTTCTTTGTTCTGTTAGTAAAACGTGAAGCAGTTTTTACATTTTCATCTGTCTCATCAACAACCTGTGCAATACTAGCTTTTTCAACAAGACCTTTTTTAATATCTTCTTTCCATACAGTAGTATCCTCAACAAGCTTTTGTTGTTTTTCAACAAGTTCGTTAAAGTTCTTTTTTACCTTCTGTAAATATGCGTCATTTTCTTCACGAAGCTTAAACTTTCCACCAACAGTTTCTTCGTTACCAAGTGCACGTGTCCAGAAATCTACGACATCATTCTGCATGAAATCATACACTTCAAATGAGATAGGGTTACGTGCAAACGCTTCCATATCTTCATCGGAAAGACTATCTAGGATAGAATACTGCTCTTGTTTTGTGGCTGTTTTCAAACTATCGACAATTGCACGTGTTTCAACATCAGACATCGGACGTGTTTTTAGAAGACCTTTTTGTTTTTGTCTTTCAAAAGAATAAATACTAAGCTCACCATCTTCTGTGAATGATTTTACCCAACCACGATTTTGGAAACGTAACATTTCTTCATTAACACTTACACCTTCTGTAAGTATTTCATAGTAGTTCTTTATAATATCTCCTTCTGTAATTCCAATAGCTTCCGCAAACTTCATTACGAGGTTCTTGAGTATTTCGTAGAACTGATCAAGTATTGTTTCTGGTGTTGCTCCCTTAAGTCTTTTAGCTCTTTCTTTCTCCCAAGCCTTTTTATCGTGCATGTAAAGCTCAAAATCATAAGCAATCTGCTCTTCAACTTCAAGAGAGTTCTGATCATTAAGAACAAGGTTAAGCTCGTTTGCCATTGCTTGCATTACTTTCTTCTTAGAAAGACCTTTTGCACGGAAAGGCTCAATTCTGTACATGTTCGCAAGCGTTAAGTGCACACTTTCGTGTTCTGCTGTATACGAAGCCATGTCTTCTGCAATTGCAATAGTGTTGTCGATATAAACACCTTCTGCAAATCGCTTCTCCTTTGTCTTTTTAAGAGGATCAACACGGTAGTCAGCCAAAATACTATCAACAAAGTGAACATCAAAATCTATCTTAAAACGCTGTTGTAAGTTTTCTAGGTAGGCAATAGCGTCTTTCTTTGAGTAGTCAGTATCAAACTTATATTTTCTTAACTTAAAAGGAATGTCACTGCTATCAAGTGGACGAACTACTTTATTCTGTTCCATTATTTTCTTTGTATCAAGCTCTAAGTCTTTAGTGAGAGTATCGTAAAGCTCTTGCATTAAAGCACCACGCTTAGGACGTTCTTGTGCGTACCAGTAAGGTTTCACAGAGTTAAACAAAGTACGCTTTTTAAGATGGTCTGGGAAATTAGCCATTGTAGTAGGTGTTCTGTAAGCAACCTGATCTCCATTCTGTGCAATGTAATTAACTATTTGAGGGGCTTCGTCGTTCTCAAAAACATACTTTGAGTTTTCAAAAGCCATTTTACGTGCTTCCTCTTCTTCTGTTGTTGTAGGGTCTGTTTCATTTTTTGTGATGGTAATAAGACGAGCGTTAGCACCTGTTGTAGCAAGAAGTGTTTTGTCAGTAAAAGTATTTTCATCAAGTTTTTCTACGGTAGCACCAATCTCATCAAGCCAATTACGGAACTCTGTTTCTGTTTTTCCACTTCTAAAGAAAGCACCTTCTCCAGCAATTGCCGAAATAGTACCTCCATTCTTTAAGAGAGTGTATGCGTGTTGTATATGCTTAATATCTTGATTATTTGAAAAAGGTGGGTTCATTACAATAGCGTCGTACCCTCCTTCTGTATAAGAAAGAAAATCATTACCGACAACGTTATAACCTTTTGCTTCAAGAACTTTTCTTAATTCTCCAGATATTTCAAGGACATCTACATTCGCTCCTTTTGCTTTCATTACATCAGCAATGTTTCCATTACCAGCAGAAGGCTCAAGAACTTTCATTCCTGCTGTTACATTTGCTTCGTTTACCATTCTTTCTGCAACTGGTGTAGGAGTAGGGAAGAAATCAAAACCGACTTTCTTGCCAACAAGCTCACGTTCAAGTTGCTTAACTTTGTCAGCTTCCTGCTTTGTTCCACGATATGTAAGATACTCACGAAGCATTGCTCTAAGCTCTGCGGTAGAAGTAACACCCATCGCCTTAAGACGCTTAAATGTGGCAACACTGTGCTTAATAGGATTATAGCTATCAAGATCAAGGCTGTCTGTAAGTTCTGCAATCATCTCCATTCCTTTGAATGATGGTGGGAATAGTTCTCCTTCTGGTATTTTACCAAGTGCTTTTTGTAATGTTTTAGCAAGACGAACAGAACCAGATGTTTTAAGACCTTTCTGTACAACTTCCTGTAAAGCTCTTGTGTTAAGAGAATGAGGGAACTTTTCTGTAAAAGCAACGTCTTCTTCTACTGGGGCTTGTCTCTGGAAATCTTCTTTTTGAGCATATCCATCAAACTTCATCTCATGAGAACGTGAAAAATGAGCACGACGAAGTATTGCGTCTAGTTCTTCAATCTGTGTGCGTGCTGTTACGCCATCTAAAAGCACAGCTTCACGGCTCTCAATTGCCTTAGCTAGATTTTCCATTGTGTCAGCCATCGCAAGGTCAATTCGAGCGTTTTCTTCTTGTCCAGAAGCCATATTTGCCCTTCTAGCAGTATTAGTAAGTCTTTCTTTGTTTAGTTGCTCGTTTGCTTTTTCACGAAGAGATGTAGCCATCTCTGTAAGCTTCTGTGCAGTTGCGTTCTTTCTTTCCTCTGCACGTAAAACAGGAGCGTCAGTCTTTACGCTTTCACCTTTCCCGACTTGAACAAATTGCTCTGCACTTGCCTTATCTTTGAATAAGAACCCCTTTGAAAAGCGTGAGTAATAACCACCAAGCTTTTTAGCAGAAGTATTAAGAGCTTGATATGTCTCTTTTTCTACACGGTCAGAAAGTTTAACAACAAAAATATCCTCACCAGTTTTAGTGTTTTTTGTTTCTGTAACAGTTAGATCAGTGCCAGCGTCTACTCCACTAACATTACCTTTGTCAGCAATCATCTTCTCTCGCTTTGCTTTATTCTCAAGAGCAAGAAGGTCATCGTATGATTTTAATTGTTCTGGAGTGAGCTTTGTTACGTCATTATTATTGACTTTTAGGAAAGTTTTAAACTCCTCCAGTGTTTCTGGGTTAGTTATTGCTTTTTTATACGCTTCCGCAGACTGTCGTAATGCTTCTGTGTTAGCTTTAATTTCATCAGCAAAAGTATTAAGGTCTTCTTGTGTGGCATTATCAACTATCTTTCTCACTGCTTCCTCATAAGCATTTTTGCCTATAGGAGAATAAGAAACGGTCTTACCTAGAGTAAATCTACTTACCATAGTAGTTAAAACCTTTTCTACAATATCGTTTTTACTATCACTTGCTCGCACATAAGAAAAGCGACCAAGACGCTTCATTAAATCAGCCTTTGTTTCTTTTGATAAAAGCTTCTGTATTTCTTCCTTATTAGCAACAAAATCTTCAAAGCCAGCACGGTACTCTTCGAGAGTAGCTTCCCCATGTTGAACTTTTGCGACAATAGATGTATTACGCTCAATAGGACTTTTCTTATCTTCCAGATTAACCGCAGGAGCTTCTTTTTTCTCTTGTTTTGCTTGTGTTTCAACGGTTTTCTTATCTTCCTTTAAACTTTCCTTAGCTGGCAATCTGTACATTGTTTCTCTTGTCGAAAAGTCTTTGTTTTTACCTTTATTCTCAACAAAATCGAACCTTTTGTAAAAAGAAATAAGTCTAGCTACACTAGAAGCACCGTAGTCTTTTGATGGAGTAAGGACAATCTTTTTATTATTTTTGTCAGCATATTCTACAATGTCTACCATCACTTTACTTCCAAGACCAGTACCACGCTCATTTTGTGGAACAACAATTTTTGAAAGAGTAATAGTGTCATCACCTTCAAACAAAGAAATAGAGACAGAAGGATACTTAGAACGAAGTATGTCTACAAACTTTTCTTCTGTAACAGCACTTATCTCCTCAACATTAACAAAACCATCTATCGGAGACTTATCAGTGGTTACTTCAAGAGCGTCTTTTCCAAGAGTAAATGAAGCGGTTTCACCTTTCTTTGCAAGTTCTTCGGTTTCAAGTCTATAACTTTGTACACCTCTAACACCCCCCTGCTTTGCAACTTTCCACTTCTTTCCACGTGCTTCAACAACACCTTCACTACTCCAAGCTTCACGGAGTATTTCTTCTGCTTTTTCAATCGCTTTTGTAGATGATTTTTCTTCCTTAACTTCTTCTTTCTTTTCTACTTTTTTCTTCTCTACAACCTTCTTAACCTTTTCTTTCTGTTTCTCCTTTGCTTCAACCTTATTCCAAGAACCACCTTCTACAAGCTCTCTAACTGTCTTATTCTCCATTCCTGCATAGTCAGTCCCTTCCTCATCTCTAAACTTAACTGTACGCCCTTCAATACTTGTTACAGTTACCTTACCTTTCATATTAGTCTTACCTTGAGTATCGAAAGTGTCACCAACCTTAATATCAACTTTTGACACTTTTTTGTCAGTTTTTTGTTTTAACTCACGATTTTTTGTAGGAACTGCGTTAATTTCACCAGAAAACTGTGCAATTTGTGTAGAAACGATGTTTTCAATAGTGTCGTTAGATGTACCACCTGTGACAATATCAGCCGTCTGATCTGCAACTTTTTCAGCGTTCTCGTTACTTAGTCCTTGTGTCTTTGCATAATCGACAACAAAAGAGCGGAAAGCTTTAGCGTTTCCTGCAACCTTATCATAGAAGCTACTTTCAGCGTCACGAAGTTCACCACGAGCATTTTCAAGCTCAACCTTAAGTCTCTTCTTTTCTGTACTTCTTGGCTCTGCACTGTCAAGACGCTCCTTAAGACTATCTACTTTTTCTTGAATGGAACGCACTTGTTCATCTATGTGAGACTGAACACGATCAAAGTCATTTTGTAGGTCTGTGGCTGTCTTTTTAAGCACACTAGCGTCAACCTTATCAGCAAGAGCATTAAGCTCTTTTGTTGCGTCAGATTTCTTACTAGGTTGTGTTTGTTTTTCTGCAATACCGCTTACCAACGAAATAGCGTCGTCAATCGGCATATCAGACATTTCGAGAGCAACTTCATTTATAGACCTACCACTACTAAGCTTATCCGCTATATCACTTGCAAGTGTCCTGTTTTCGTCAACTTTTTCTTCATTAACAATAGCTACCGCAGTAGCTTCATCTATTCCTTTTTCTACAAGCATTTCAACTATCTGTTGAGGTGTTTCGGTTTCTTTACTTTGTTCAACAAAATCAAGAATATCTTTAACGGCTTGCTCTTGTTTAACAAACTCTTGAACCATAGGGTTATCCTTATTATCCTCGATTATTTGTTGCTTCATCTTCTCTAGGTCTTTTGCGGACTTATTTGCCATTGCTTGTGACACACCACTAAACGCACCCCCCATAGTAAAGGCAGTGATAGCACCTGTCGCTCCTGCTTCGGCAACTCCTTCGTCCCACTGTTTACCAGCGTTAATGTTACTTGCAATCTGCTCTTGCATTGACTGTGGTAATTCTTCAAAAGCACTTTCAGACATTGCCCCTTTAAGAGCTTGAGTAATAATACTTTTCTTTGTAGCTTCATTTGCTCCACCAGCAAGAATAGTGTCAATATCTGCAACTCCTAACTTTTGTGCAATCTTACCTCCAAATCCTCCGAAAAGACTAGTCAAAGCACCAGACACACCAGATACAGTAGCTTGTTTTCCTGTAAGAAGACCTGTCTCACTCTCCTGTCGTGCTTGTTCTGCGGTTGATCCGCCACTAATAGCTCCTTCTCCTATAGTTCCAAGAATAGTAGGAGATATTTTAAGCCCGTATTTTGTTAGATTAAGTAACGCCCCAAGACTTTTAGACACCACACCTCCTGCAAGCATTGAGGGCAAGCTTTCAGAAATCATATTAGCAATAACAGTAGGATTTTTAATAAGTTCTTCTGCTGTGCCGACGAACCCAGAAGCTTCTTCAACTTTCTTTTTCTTTGCTTGTCCTTCTTCTGAAATAACAGTAGATAAAAACTCTCGCATATCTTGTGACGTACTACCCAACACTTTTCTTTCAGCTTTCTCAACAAACTTACCAACTCTTCCACCAGTTAAGATGTCAGCAATACCAGTAAGCCCTTCTTTTGCACCGTATATACCACTTAAAAAGCTCACAGTAGTGTCTTGTATAGCTGGGAGAGCTTTCTTATAAGCACCTTTAATGTCTATAGGTGTAGGCGTTGTAGGAGTTTGAGGATTAACAAGAGCGTCAAGGAACGTATTTTTTTGTGTTGCAGGAGCTTTCGGAGTTGTCTCTACAATTCTGTCTCGGTATTCTGGGTACTTTTCAAGCATTTTATCTGCGAGAAGAGTATCATCGACATCTTTATACTCTGGGTACTTCGCCTTTACTGATTGAGCAAATTGTATCTTATCCATATGTATCTAGTATATAACACTATATGCCTAATCCGAGTGGGTCTTTCTTGCTTGTTTGTGGACTACTTGTCTTTTTTTCTGTTTTAAACTGTGGGTCTTTAGTTATAGGGTCTTTAGGGAAAATACTATCCCAGTAACTAGCCCCTTTAGTGCCGTTATCTTTAACGAACTGTGCACGCTTTGCTAAATAGTCGTCCATTGAAGCAAAAGTGTCTGGAATAGTACCCTTAAAAGATGTTGGTGTTGTAGATTTTGGAGTTGTAGTATTCTGTCTCCAAGTCTTTTTAACGGTAGCTTCTTTTTGCTGTAAGTCTAGGTCTGTTTTCTTTTTATTAACAATAGCACTTTCAATAGAAGCATACACAGAAGCATAATCAAGCCCTGTCTGTGTCGTTATTTCCTTAATAAACTTATCTTTTTGCTCTGGAGTCATTACGGTATATTTATCCGCAAATGAAGGAGCAAGATCAGATACTTGCTTGAGAGCCTTAACTTGTCGCTCCTTTGCCTTCTTTTCTTCATCAACACGTATTTCACGAAGAAGCTTATAACGTTTCTCGCTTTCTGCTTCTACTTCGTTAAGGTTCTTTCTGATCTCGTCGTCTACTTTAGTAAGGTCATTAAGTTTTTCACGAAGAAGCTTAGAAGCACCCTCATCACGTGCTTGTTTTGCTTGGTTGATAAGATTTGTTCTTTCACTTTCAAGAGCAGATATCTTGTCAGAAGCTTCCTGTTCACGTCCAGAAATAGCGTCACCAAAGTCGATAGGTGTGTACTGTCCTCCACTAGAAAGCCCGTAAGCCTTAGTACGGTCTACATTTAATCTGTTAATACGCTCCTGTTCACGAATACGCTTATCATAACTTGAGTTAATTCGGTCAATTGCAGATTTTGCAGAAGCGTCAAGATTAGCAAGAGATGTCTGATACAAGCTTTCATATTCTGCCTTTTTAGCAATTCTTTCTTGTTCTGCTTTTACAGCATATTCCTTGTTTGCTTTATCGAGACTATCAAATAACGGATCGCCAGTTGTTGAAGTATCTGACTTTGTTTCTGTTGTAGGTGTTTTTGTTTCAGTAGTTTTTGTATTTTTTCCAAGAATAGAAGCGTCAAAAGCACTGGTGATACCATTAAGCTTTTCGTTATCTTTAACGTACTGTTGCTGGTTATCTTTAGAAGAAAGAACCTGTGGAGTTGTTGCAAAAGGTTTTACTTCGTTAGGGTTGTAGTTACCAAGAGTAACTGTTTCACCTTCCTTAATCAAGTCAAAATTACCACTAGGAACAGAAGCTACTCCAGCGTCTTTATAATTAGCAAAACCATGCGCTTGTGCGATTGTGTTTAGCGTATCTCCTTTTTTGACTGTGTAGTTGTAAGCCATAGAATTAGAAGAAATCAGTATTAGCTCCTACAGAAGACCACCCTGCTCCACCGTTACCCCCTGGGGCTGGACGACCTCCTGCTGTACCATTATTTATTTGACTAGCCCCACCAAAACCAGAGCCAGCAGTTCCAACCTGTGTACCACCTGTTCCACCTGCCACATTTATTGTTCCAGAGTTAGCAGTTAAAGTATTGTAACGAACGAAACAGAAGCCACCACCACCACCACCACCAGAAGCAGATGTAGTTCCTGTTACACCGTTTTGCCCTGCAACAGAAATACCATTTGTGGTTGTAAAGTTCCAAGCACCAGCGCACTCAATTATAAGCCCACCACCACCACGTCCTCCAGCACCAGCAGTGCCACCTCCAGCGTCTCCACCTCCACCTCCACCTCCACCAACAACGAATTGTTGTGTTCTATCGTACCCTCTAGCCATAAGTGTTGGAGCAGAACCAACAACTGGAGAACCACCACCACCGTTTGACTGTCCTCCACTTCCTGCCATAAGTGTTGGAGGAAAACTTGTAGCAGTAGGGTCAGAACCTCTTGAGCCTTGATTAGCCCCTCCAGCAATAACAGCCCCAGCTCCTCCAGAAGCACCCATATTTTGCATA
>ERZ724522.111-NODE-111-length-47662-cov-11.297393_pt1 | contig 47662 bp, 59 predicted proteins | sample MGYA00376055_ERZ724522 | MGnify/ENA primary metagenome ERZ724522 (study PRJEB28724, sample SAMN07190884) | wastewater metagenome | isolation source: effluent of sewage treatment plant in Hong Hong | place: Hong Kong | collected 2016-03-17 ... | reverse complement strand
AAATAACATTTGTAACCAACATTGAGACATTGTACGACCTCGAGCACTACACAACAAGTCAATCTCTATTCATAAACTCTTATCAAGTTCATGGTCATATACTTGCCAACCTAGGTTTGCTTCACGAATAAGGTTTGCTCTTTCGAGCCGAACACTTTCTATTTGTCTCGACATAAAGAGATTATAATCAGTAACTTCTCAACTTCTTACGCATGAAGTAAGGATTACTGCTACCAATCGCAAGGTAAAAAAGATTATTCATGCTATTCTCATTTTTTATTTATTGTATGAATAAAGACTAGCATATTGTTTTATTAAAGTGATGATATCTCATTTAGATAGCTCATATACATCGTTGTATATTTCTTCATCTTGAAACTTACCATCAATACGTAAACAAAATCTTTTTAATCAGCAATATTCTTTTGTGTAATATGAATACATTAGGTCTCATGTTCTATTGTATTCTAATAAATGTATAATCTCCATAGTAAAATTTTAAATAAAAAATACATCCTTCCTTTTCTCTATTCTATGAGGTCTATACTTACCTGTCTTTCAGTTATCTTTATTGATAGTGTCTTCTATACTCCATCACATTTCTAATCTTTCTTTAATAACCTCTTTTAAAACCTTTTTGTTTCAGTGCATTTTTTTATGAGCCTCTCGTATTTCTTTTAACTCCATGGTGAGAAAAAAAATTAAAACAACCAGTCGCTTATATCTTCTATAAGCTCCTCCTTCTTAAGCAACTCTTTTATTCTTTTGTTATCTAATAACTTCTTCATTAATATAGGGCTAATGATTCCAGTCCTCTCTACTAATAACCAACTCGATTTGTTTATACCACATTGTTTGTCGAGGAAGGTATATAATGAAGGGCTTCTTCATTTGTCTATATACTCAGGCTTCATTCTTTCTTCTTCTAGTACTCTTACCAGAGTGCCTTCGCTATCTAAATAGCATACTGTTTCCCTCATTAAAATGATTAAATTAAAAATTATCAAATGGTATTTTAATTACTAACTCATGTCACATCATATTTAATTTCTCTCTCAGACTAATCATAGTGTTTGCCATTATTCAAACTGATCTACCTACCATTTCTTTTTCTACTCTTTTATAAAGTCATTCCATTTCTTTAGCAAGAACTTCATTAAATACTTTTTGTGTTTCTAATTTAATTGAATTTGCAATAAACTGTGAGATTGCATCCCCCGAGATTTCTCTGTCCATAGGTAATTTAAAAATAAAAACTACATCATACTGGCTTTATAACCTACTCACTCTTTAGGAATATCTATATCAAACTGCTCCATAGGAAACCATCTTTCATGTCACGCATCATCTACTATCAAAACTTCTTCTGGGTAGTTACTCCTAATTCTTTTATACTCCTTACCTTCTGTTAAGGTTGGGTATCAGAAGTTATTAATGCAAGTGATTTCTTTTTTCATAACACAAACGAATTAAATACTAACATCCCGCAAGATTGATTGTGAAGATAAGAACCTAGGATTTGGATTATGAAGAGATTTACATCTACATTTCTACCTGCTAGGGGCGATTGTTAACATAGAGCAGTTACTTCTTTTCCTTACCTCATCATATGAGAGCCATCTTATCTTCACAATCATACCATACTATACTCACATTAATTACTCGTTCAATATCAGGACAACATTTCGTGATATCTTTTAGTTATCATCGCTTGACTTTAGATAAAACTTTGCTATGTATTAACTACATCTCTTTGTGTTGGGATATAGAGGCGACATTGTGTCGCCTTTTCTAGTACCAACAAAACATTCTCATAGGTTCATACGCCCTTGATTGCATTATCTAATTCGTTTTCTTCTAGTATATTATCCATTAAGAACTCATACAATAGCAAGTCATCATCTTCTGGTAACATGCCATCATACATGTATTGTTTACATACCTTAGAAAAATTTGATACTACACTATTCTTTCATTTTTTTCTAACTTTTTTATTTCTAAACGTGCCAGTAAAAAAATCATCTATCATCTCTATTGCCACCAAGAACGGTATCGGTGTCTTGTCTTTTAAGCATAGCAGCACGTCTGAATATCAGTCGGCTATCTTTGCCTTACCAACACCACTCTTGACCCACCAGAGTCTTCAATGTATTGATGGCACATCTCAATACTTAAACATAACTCACTTCGCATTGAAGTTAATAATGATATCGAAGAACATCTTTCATAACTTGCCTTCTAATATCTCGAAGTATTTGATTGATGATGGAGACATATCAACACTGACATCAGTCAGTACTCATACCTTGCATCAACACTTCAAGCATTTACCACTACCAAATGGTGAGTTATAAATCCCTCAGCATTTAGAACAAATCTTTGTTTGTATCATGTGTCTTTCAATATAAATCATTCTTACCAAACGCCCACTGTGCATCCTCATAGAATGCCTCATGTTTGAAACCATTCTTTTCTGCGAATACTTTGATTGTGCTGCCTATGTGTCAAGAAGTTATAGGTCTTTTCCTTGCTATATAATTCAACATCTTAGTAAACACGCTATGTAATTGCTCATTACTCATAAGGTAATCCAATGGTATTCTCAAGTCATCCTCCATACTACCTCATCAAGAGAGATGGAAATGGTGGTTAACAATCTGCATCTTAGATTTAATCTCATCTATCTTACTTGCATTGTACTTCAGGCTATCCATAACAGTTTCAACAACAATACTCTTAGTAGATTCCTCTATATACGCAGACATATTCTGTCACATAGCCATAGAGAATACTAATCTTATTGTCTTCTCAATAGTATTACTACCCATGGTAGAAATCTGTGTTTTCATTTGCTCTATTAATTTATCATCTACTCAATCTATATCCATGCAACAGGCAAATGCGCTGAGCATAGCATAGTTGTTTATTATTCTTTCCTTCTCTGATATATTACTATTCTTCATGACCTCTTGGAACTGTTTACGTTTCTCTTGGTACACTCATCACATCTTCCATATGTTTTTGTACTGTCCAATAAGATAACCATTTATATTTACTATTTCTTTCTGACTAATTACTCATCACTTATACAATGGATTGAAAAACAGAACAAATGATCTTGTATTAACTGCATTGTTCATAGACTTAATCTCTCAGTCAATAACTATTGGTGATATGTTAGGATACGTTATCATCTTTTGTCATGCAGTACCTCTTGCATTCTTAGTACCGTCATAATTATTCTTGAGGAAACTATCCCAATCAACTCTCATCCTATCTGCATTCTCGAACTCTCCTATGTTTAATGGTAGTGCATGTTTAGTCATATTCATTAAGACGAACTCAGTAGTACTTGCTTGCAATTCAAAGTGAGGATTGCATCAAAAGTATTCCATCAGTGTTCTTCTTAATGTTGTCTTACCTGCCTGCGACATACCAACATAGTTCAAGATAGGAAAGCATTTAAACATACTTCTTATCTCGTGTACAAACAAAGACATACCATACCACAATGCACTTGTTATAGCGATGGTAGGTAAGTAACTGTCCTCTATTCTTTTAAGATGCTTCATAAACTCTTCCTTATCAATATGTTTTCATACCTCAAATAAACTCATCTCACTATTACTCATGCTTTCTATTTCTATATAGAACCTCTTATCATTTTGTTTTACAAAGTACTTTCAGCTCTTGCATATATACATACCAGTCCCTGTGCCTCATGCTGAATTGATATACTGATACTCATCTCAGCTACCACAAATATACTCCATCATCTTTAGTCTTGCTTTATGCCTACTTCAAACGAAGAAAGTAATTCATACTTGAGACAATCTCTTTTCTAATTCAGAACTTCTTCACAATTCTTTTAATGTCATATACCCATCCCTTCAAGTATTTGTTTTATAGTATACAATAAAATTTATAATCTCATCTATGTCGGTAAAATAACCTATAGGTTTTATAACTCACGTCATAACTTCTTGTACATTACTACCGTCTTTAGTAATAATCTCTGCGTAGGTCAGTCACTTAGTCATATCAAAATGCAAAGCGCCACCTGAATAATCTAACTTAACAATTTTATTCTCTTCGTCAGTCTTTATTTGTGTAGGTTTAACCTGTTGTTCATATCAAATATTATATCTATCTCTGAAAAATTTGAATGCTTCACTAACGCTACCAAGTAAATGTTTTGCTACAGAGAACGGTCATCACTGTGGTCTGTCTGGATGATTAGAGAAACGAACCAATGCGTTCTTATCTTTATACCACTTGTATCAATCAGTAGTCTTGCCAGATTCCTTAATGCTACCATCGCTACACACTTCCCATGTTCAACTCAATTGATGTAATACATCAACAACATCACACGCACTATCTATTTCATCAACCAAATCACGAGCTGATTTACCTAGATCACTAACCGATGCGTTCTTTTCTTTTTCTATCTTATCAAACGGAGAGAATAGGTTTGTGAAATCCCTTATGTTATACTTCTTTGTGATATCATAGATGATAACATTCATAATTGTTTCTCACTTCAGGTCTTTCCAATACCTTGTTCATGGAACTCTTAACATCCTAGCTCAATCCTTTGCATATGGGTCACCACCAAAGAAACCGCATAGGTCACTTTGCAATTGTTTCCAAACGTCATCATATTGTACAGGTTCAATGAGCCAGTAAACATGATATCATTTATATGTTTCAATAACAATAGATGGGTGGAATTGAAACCCTTCTCGAAGTTTTAACTTATCGTCAGGTGTGTCGAAGTCTATCTCAACAAACAACGAGAACATTCTCTGCGCATTTTTAAGTTGTCTTACTCAATTAGCTAAAGCGTATTCCCCATTAGGTGTGTAGTATATACATCATTTCTTTTCACCTCAGTTCCGTACCTGTATTTTATTTTTATCTATATGTATAGGTTTTGATTTCTCTTCTGTCCAATTTCTTAACGTGTAGAAACTATGATTAGGAAATACCTTATCCATGTCTGCCAAGAATTGTTCGTTTAAGTTCATAGATTTATGATTGGATAAAACTATTTTCATCTATTTTTAATTCCTTAACTATACATCAATGGTATTCTTTATAGTATGTTTTCTTTCTTTCATAGCCTTGACCACTAAGTACGGAGTCATCTACCCAATCGAATAGATATACCTTCTCTTTACTTGGATGACTTCTTAATGCCCTTCATACTGACTGCACTACATTGCCTTCAAATCTAGTGGGGTAGAAAAGGAACACAGCTTGTACTTCAGGTATATCTACACCTCTTCACATCTTCTGTGCCGTTGCTACTATAATTCATTTTTGTTCTACCATTTGTCTAATGTTTTTCTCATCATCTGCAAGTTTAGTTTTTCAATTGATGATGACATTTGGAATTTTTAATTCGTTAAACAGCTCATGATATATTCTACACTCTTCCACTCTACTTACTAGGAATAATGATACTCACATTTTTTGGTTTACATACTTAACAAAGTCTTGTTGTTTTTTTAATCTACTTTGTTCGGTCATTAACTGTTCCTTTAAATCATGGAAGCTATCAAAGCTACAAACACTGGTGTTGTATCTCAGCTGTACTATACTAGGAATAAGATTGTATCAATTGTTTTCTTGTCATGCTAACTTTATATGTGGTCAGTAGATTAATTGCAAATCATTGAGATCTAACTCTTGTCTCTTCGGAGTACCTGTTAACCCAAACAAACCTTCAGAATCTATTATAGAGAGAGCGGTAATCATATCATTACTAAGATTAACATCAGCTTCATCATAGAATATGATACCAAACTTCCCTCTAAACATAGCTGTATTCTGTACAAAAGATTTGTGTGTTGTTATCATAATCTCCTGCATATTTTTCTTACCACTCCACCATTCTCATGGTGTTGTGTTACTAAACTTCTCAAACTTTTCTTTTAATTCTTTTAATGTTTTTTGATTGTGTACTAATATCAAACACTTCTCTTGGAATTCTGCTATCATTTTAAGAATTAGATTTCATTTACCTCTTCATGTTTTCATTTCTATTAACCCAGTTCTTATTCCTCACATACCTACCTGCAACATAATATAGTTCTGTTCATCAATAATGTCTTGTGGTATTCACTCAACATTATCGTTGTATACGAATGCTTGTGTGAGTTTATGTTTATTGGGGTCAGTACTGTATCAATGTTGTCAGATAGGTATGTAAAGTTCTTTGCTATACAACTTAATCTTTCTAAGATGAGGGAGACTTCTTCTTTGTATCTTCTCTTGCCTGTCAATGTTTTTATTATCGACAGTGTACTGTTGTAACATTCAGTTATCTTTCACTTTGACTAACATCGGTTGTGTTGGGATAAAAATTACTCGTGTGTTTCGTAGACTACAATGGCTCAAGTATATTCATATCAAGGTTTGATTGTTCTAACAGCCAGTAATGCTTTCATAAACTTCTCGTATACTTCAGCTCCTTCAGTTGCTCCGTAAAGATTAACTAAAGTCTGAATGATATACTTGGGTTGTGTTGCATTGCCACCTGCTCGGTATCATCGAACCCTACCATCTGGTGTTCTGAATAATATCTTACCGTTCTCATCTTCGTTTACCACTAAGTAAGTTTTATTCGTGTTAGACATTGAAAATCTTAGAGATAAAATCGAGGATAAACTTCTGTTGTTTTCCATTAAGACTAGAGTAGTTATCTTTTCAAACTTCTACTTTAATCTTTTGTTTATTGGTAGTAAGAACATACTTACCTTCTTCATTAAAGAGGTAGTAGTTCTGGAATACATTATCACCTCACGCTACTTCAGGTAGTGAAACCCCAACAGTAAAGAACACCTTGTTAGATGAACCTTTCCCTCAGAGTTTACCTTCGTATCACTGTGCATACAGCCAACGTAAGGTGATAAAGATTGTTAGGTCAATAGGGTTGGTATCGCTCATGGTAAATTAGAAACTAAAATCAGCTGTTCATGATGATGCACTTGCATTAGCTTGCGCTTCTTCATCTACTCTTTCAAACATGAAGTTACCGTCAGGACTCTTGTCTGTTTTCTTATCTGATTTCCAAAAAGAGATACGATACTTTCATGATTTAAGTTCATCAACATTTAAATCAAAAGCCATTGAAGATGCAAGTAAGTTAGCTGGTCATCCGTCTTTAGGTTTCCATGCTCCAACTCCTGTGTACTCAGAACCTTTCTGAAGTTTTACTTTTGTGTAAGTTGCCATAGTAATAATAAGAATAAAAATATACTACTTAGATAGTACCAATGTTTTAGTATTTCATTTTCTTCTATACTTGTTTCTTAGTTTCTTTGTCTTACCTTTTATTGTAATTCAACTCGGTAATAGTTTGTTTCTTCTTGCTCGTCTTGGTCAATCCTTGTGCATGTTATGTAAGTTAGCAAAAAACTTTACCATCCTTTCATGCGCTGCAATTATTTCTTGTTGCTCTATTTCTTTTTTTGTAAGTTTACCCATGATATATAAACAGATTAAAATAATTCATTAAACATTTTCTCAAAATATATTTCAAGTGAAGATGCGCTTACTTCCATTCATTCACCAGTCTTCTCATTTGTCATCCAAATTCTTTCGTTACTGTCTTCAGACATATAACTAAAAGAGAAGTTTCAAATAGTAATTATAGGTGGAGTATACATATTGTAAAGAAAGAATTAAAACAAAGTAGTATTATATCAATCAGTATGGTCTAGGATTTCTTTCTGTGTCTTCTTATCTACCTTCTTTGGTATGGTATATGTATCAAAGTATCAAGCATCTACTAACTGAGAGATAACATTCTTAGTAAAGTAGTCTGATACCATGGTGTTAATAAATGCTTTCTCCATAGACTTCCTATCTTTATGAGAGTGATTCTCTTTCATAGCTGTTGTATTATAATGTTCCTTTACTTCTTTTATCTTCTCGAGAAGTTTAAGATACTTCTCATCCTTACCGTTTCACATATACTTCTTGATACCAGATTCAGTACAATACTTCTTCGAGAAATGTTTTATCTTAATAGATAAGATAGTGTCCTCAGGATTTCAAAAGAAAAGTTTTTTCATGGCATATAAATTTTGAATTAAATATATTGTCAGTATGTGTTCCTATCTTTTCGATTCTGTTCTTCGTATATTTTTTTGCAGTCAGAAATAATATCTCATATACTAAACAAATAGTCTTGCAAATTTTCTGGTATATGTATAAAATCATACTTACCTATGGTGATTTTTATCTGACAATCATTCAAGAAAACATAATCGTCATCTATATTATAACACTCAGATCGTAGATCATATTTTGCGACTCACTCAGTGCTTTCTTTATAACAATATAAAGAGAGATAAATATAAAACTCTATATAATCATAATACATCATGTCTGTTTCTCATACAAAATATAATATGTAGTAATCAGATATTTCTTTACTATTTGAAAACCTTTTATATCTAAGTTCCATGGTGTATTAGAAAATAAAACCGTCATCCTTATTCTCATTGCCCTTCGCTCTCATACGAGCTCAACAATAGAAGCAATCGAATGTATTACAATTAGGATAGAGCATTGTATTCTCAGCTTGCTCAAACGCTTTCATTACTTTATCAAGGTATTGTGTACAGTATTCTCTTGTCATTACTTGTTCACCACAATACTTCATCACCGTCTTACTCTTGTCCCACACTGCGAACCTAAACAACACTTCATTTAAACCCATGTAGTTCATAAGCATTAATGGATATACTATTCTTTGACAATCATAAACCAACGTATGTTCTTTATCATAGTATGCCCAAGTACTGTACTTGAAATCCTCTATGACCCATCATCTAAATATACTTCAATCCTGTAGCTTAACATCCTGTCAACTATTCCAAACGAAATCCACACTACCTACTATCTGATACTTATCAGAGTATGGTATTACCATCTTTGTTTCTTGGTAGTATCAAACCTGTTTGTTTTCTTTTAATATCTCTTGCTCAACCGTTGCTCTTGTTATGTGTGCATATGCTCTCGCTTCGAGGATAACCTTTTTTAATTTCTCTAGCTCTACTATATCACTATCAATATTCTCAGCATAGAACTTAGCCCATGGTCAGAGTGGTCACATAGATAACACTGCTGTGTTAAGGATATCACCCTTGTATGTGTTCTTTAACTCAGCCTGTTCCTTGTTGTACATATAATCTCAAGGACACTTGTTGAATTTAGTCAGTGTTGTTACGTGGATTTGTTTCATTGGTACATTCAAGATAAAACTTATTTCAATTTCACTGTAATTATTGTTGTTTGTTTAATATCTAATAGCTCGTGTGCTCTCTCATCTTTTCTTAGTACATCCATATCAAGTGATACCTTAGTAACCACAGCTTCAGGGAACATACTCATAACAAAATCCTGATCAACATCTTTTTTTAATCAAACATTGTTACGTACTGACCTAGTGATAGTAGCTTCATCCCCTTTATAGGTATGAAAATTCTCATCGTTCTTCAGTTCTTCAGTTAATACTGACTCCTCTGCCTTCAATTGTTCCATCAGTTGTCTTACCCTAATAAGTCTTTCGATAGTTGTTGTTTCCATAATATTAAAATAAGATAATAAAAAATTAATTACTTGTAAACCATCACATCAATTCACCTGCCTTAGTGACGAGTGCTTTGTGTAGGTCAGAACCTTTTTCTACGTTGTATTTTTCTAGTGTTGCTTTACCAATAGCCTGTAAGTCAGAGAGTGTATTCTTTCACTCGCTCTTGCTTTGATGTAGCGCTTGTTCCAATGCTTGTAGTGGCGTTACTCATGTTACTGGGTCAGGTATTGGTGCCACTGGAGCTTCAACAATAGGTGCAGGCTGTGCTACAGCTGGCGCAACAGGCGCTTCTACTGGCACAGGAGGCGTAACCTCTACTGGATGAACTGGTACAACTTCTACTGGCTCAGGTGTTGGTTCAATTACTTCAGGTGTTGGTTCTTCTATTGGCGATGAAAGTTCTTTAGCGATATCATCTAAGTCAACAGACTCAGTGACATTGCCTTCAGCTTCTGCTGTACTAAAATCACCTTCAAAGAAAGTAAATCTTTTCTTGAGTGCTGACTTCAAAGCAAGTGATGCAACGTGTCAGCCTTGACCCATCGCAGCTACTGTCAACTTCTTCAATCATACTACATCGAATCCAGTACCACAAAATGTTTCACCGTCTACTGTAATAGTTACTTCTCATTGCATGATAGCATTGCTTGTTCATAACATAGGAGGTAATACTGTTTCTTTCATAACTTGTATCCCTCATCTCGCTCTGATAATATCTCTTACTAATGTAGCTGAGATATACATCTGCTTAGATTTTCAAGGAACATTAAGTTGTTTAAACATTTCAGGAGGACATCTTTTCATGAGGTCAACCTGTACTTGCTTACCTTCGTGGGTAATAGTTACTAAGTCAGAAGACTTATTTGTTGTTGCTTTAGGCATAGTTGAATAATAAATAATAAAATAGTCTAAATGAAATCTTCATACACTTGTTTAGCAAACTCGATGATACCATCCTTATCGTTAGCATCACCTCCATTCATTACCCAATGAGTAATGATGTTGTCCCTCTGTTCATAAAACCAAGTGAAGAACTCTAGGTTTTGATTGTACTTCTCATTAATAGCATTGTCTTTGTGATGTTCATAAACATCGTACCCTCAGTTAATCATTCTATGTAGGAAAAAATTAAAACAAATCAACCTTCTTCATATCCTTTGCTTGTCATGATGTTATCACTCACTTCTCAATCAAATCAAATAACAACTCATCATCTAACTCGACTGTTGTTACAGGAAAAAACTTGTTGTGCAAGACACATCATAGTACTTTCTGATATCCATTAGTTATCAGCATCGCTACATCTACGTCAGCGACTGGTGTTTGAGGTGGTGATATAGATACACTTGCTGTAGTTTTAATTGTGGTTGCTGACTCCGTATTATCCTTCGGTAACTTAGCAAATTCCATCTCAATGTATCTCTCGAACTCTAAAATGTGTTGAGGTTCTTGGAGAAACTCTATCCCTTTTGCTTTTGTGAAATCTCACAAGAGCTTGTCATAGTACTGGTCTTTGTATTGTGAATAATCCTTCATTGTAACCTTCGATAATAAAACAGTTTAGTATACGCAACTTGTTTTCCAGTCAGTAAGTTCTTTACCATCTACTGTAAACCTTCCGTCTTCACTCAATGAAACCCTCTTGTCTGTTACCTTCTGTAACGCTTTACTAACTGATTTAACATCACATCCACTGTCATACTGAACAATGAAAATGTAGTTAGGTTCTACTTGTAGTTTAATTCCTTTAGCACTGATGATGTGGAATCCTACTCTGTGTTCTGTAGGTTCTATAAACTCAATGTCTGCCTTGGTTGTAACGACTTCTTCTTTAATAACTTTACCCTCTGTATTTTTTTTTGCCATGTGTATAAGAAAAATAAATACTTTTTCATACTCCTTTTTTTATTGATTGCAAGAGTAACTTAGTCCATTAATTCCATCAGGTCTTCCATGTAATTATCCATAGCTTCTACTGTCATATTCTCAAAGAATTTTCAGTTGTTTGTTTTCGTATCTCAGAAGTTTGATTGGATATATCTTCACAAATTCTTGCGTGAAACCCCTCGTACTTTGAAGTACATATCAACTCACTCTCTATGTACTCAATGTTTAAATCGTTTATCTACAAATTGTTTGATAGTCATTGTGTTTGTGTTAAATAAAAAGATAATACTTTTATCACTACCCTATATACACATGTGCATGGTAATATTTCAACCGCATATAGAGTAGTGATGAGAACATTATCTCATCTTGGAAATAAAAAGACAGTCTTTAATTCAGTAGTTACTATAGTCATCATATACATATACCAATCATTCAACATAAAACTCTTTTCATTTTGGTACACTATAGTCTCACTCTATTCGGAGATGGTCAAGAGCCTGTCATTCAAACATAATGTTCTCTAAACAAAGAGCACTCAATCATTTCTTAGTCTTTCATCTTGTTCATATTGTGCATGATAATCTTATACGTTCTCATAAATGGTTAGCTAAGTTTGTTCTTATTTGTTTATTAAGTTTACTCATTTTGTTTACCTGTTACGTAAATAAAAATTTATCTTTTGTGTCATAACTTTTAGGATTCCTTTCCTTGTATCAATCAATCATACTGGTACTGCAATAACATAACTCCCATTGGTTGCTATGATACTGTCTCACTGACGTTCGATAGTAAATCATTTGTAGGTGTACATTGTTCCATATAAAATAAAGCATCATTCAATAACTTACAATCATTACATATATCATGCTTAGTAAATCATCAACAATGTGGACAGCGATTGTAAATCTTTTCTAAACTTCTTACCACATTCATTTTGCAAAATATTGTATATCAATCTATTGTTACATATGGCATTAGAATATATTAAATAAAACTACTCCTCATCCTGCATACTTATTAACCTATCATACCCTATGCTATGTTTATATCTTCTCGTATCTTTAATAGCCTCTCTTTGTTTATCTTTGTTATAGTATCTACCATCCTTTCTACGTTGTGCATAGGCAATCTTGTGTGCCTCTAATGCTTCAGGGAACTGGATAAACTTAATTGTTTTTCTATCTACATTATACTTCAATGCTAACTTCCTTTGTGATAATCAATCAATGTTTGTTTTGATTTCATCACGCTGTTGGTCAGTGAGTTTAATCCTTCTGTCTAACTCCTTAGGGAGACGCACCTTTTCTATTTTGTATGGCATAATAAATTTATATAATAAAAATTACCCAATACAATCCTCACACATATACATTCACTCACGTGGCTCAGGTCATTCATCATACCCTCAGCACGAATTGCATTTCACATACAAGTCTTGTATTGTATCGAGCTGCTCGTCAGTAAGTTCGACTGTTACCATGGTGTTATATAATATAAAGTTTTGTAAAATCAGGCATCATATCTTTCTTCCATACACAGTGCATGTACTCAATGCTATCAGTTTTCCCTCATTCAGTAAAGCTCATACGTTTACTGTGTACATAACAACTGTATGGTGGATACTTCTCTCGGAAAGATTTACGTTGTTTACTTCAGAAGTAATTCAACCTCAGTAACATTATAACGTATCATCAATCAAGAGCAAACTCAAAAGACTTTTCAATAATTTGTTGTGCAATATTGAATGGAGGATTCGTGATAACTATATCAAAGATACCGTCAAAACTATTCCATCTATCCCATTGTAGGAAGTCAGACTTCCTTTGTGCCCTACTATTCTCCCTGATATCGTTAGTAATTATCTTGTTATAGTCTGCTCAATACTCAAACAATACAGCAGGGTAACTCATATCATGCTTCTCATCTCATCATGCACAAGGGTCAAGGATAAGGTGGTGTTGTGTAAATAAATCTAACCTCTCATCTTCACAAAACTTATTTAAGAAATCCCTTATCGCATACTGTGGTGTAACATAATAGTCTGCTATATGTGTTGTTCTTATATCACTTCTTTTTGTTGAAGACATGGTTTAAAAAGGAAGTTGATAAAATTCTAGTGTGTCATTACTTCAAGTAATACAAACACTGTCTGGGTGTTCTTCAGATATGATATGTTCGATATCAATATCTCACTCACGTTTTTGTATTGCTTCAAGTTCTTTAATAATAGATGATAGTTTCATTGTTATAAAGAAGATAAAATATTTTCCAAGAAATCAACAAGGTCTTCGTAGTTCGTGATGTTCGGTTTGTATTTTACATCATTCACTTCTAGTCGACCATTGTTACAATCAATAGCTTCATAAATTCAAACCTCCTCAAGCAAACGTATCCAATCCGTAAGCATTGTGTTGTCGGCATAGGTTCACTCGACTATGTTGTAGTAACTATCACTACTAAAGTCGTTAGCGATATCATCTAATCCCTCTTGACTCAAAGAGTCATACGCTCATTTCTCTTCAATCAGTTGTTCTAAATAACTTTTTAATCTTTCCATGGTATAAAATAATAAATAAAACTACAATCACACATTTTTTTTATAGTAGGCATCACACTCTCAATCAATTCAACATTTCTTCCTGCTTTAATATCAGCTTTCATCACAGCAAACATTGAAATAAAAATTTCTTCTGCCTTGTTAATGTCGACCATAATTTGTTGTTCTTTGGTGTACATGTTAAATAATAAGTAATAAAAGTTTTCTTCTTTGCAATAGGTTCTCATTCATATCATCTCGTGATAGTGTACTATTGCAGTAACTAAGGTAATCATTCCTTGTCTCGCTTACTATAAGAGTGATGGCTTCTTCTTTGTTCATTGTATACTGTTATGTTAATAATTAAAAACATATCTTCATTCGTATGAGAACTCTTGTAATTTTCTTTCAACTCTATTAATGATAACCTCATCATAATCTCGTGCATTTTCTCTACATTCTTTTTTTACTTCTTTTATATCTATCTCTTGCATAGCTAATTCACACAAATTTTCTCTAGCTTCTTCATTAAGGTCTCAGTAATTAAGATATATAAAACTCATGATAATATATAAAAAAAATAAAAACTACACTTTACACATTCAATCATACTCATGCATCACATTGTAAAACCATAGAGGGATTGGGACTTGTCACCACTCCTTTAGTTCTATTATACTGGTTGGATGTCGATCATCCATATCGTGAGTGATACATCTTTCGTTACTTGATGGTCTATGTGTCCAGTCTCTATGTACATCACACTCAATAGCAATTCATAAATCCTCATCAATAATCCATAATGTAGGTAGGTCGCCTCATTCTTTATAAGCCCTTCGCATTGTTATTTAGTAGAAGATAAAAACTTTTCCATCAATCTATCCATATCTTTCTCATTATGGGTAAGTGTTTGTATTGAATTAAGTAAACTGCAATCATCTTTTCTTTTTACAGCCTCGTGATAAATACTCTCATAGAATAATAACATATCATCAAAGTCTTTTCATGAATCAAAGTATCTCTCGATATGTCTTTTATATATCCCAGTTGCTCAGTACATAAAAGCAATCTCGCATAGGTAAGGAAGTTTATCAATCATCATTATTTGTAAGAAATAAAAACCTATTCACTAACTTCAACTGTATGAGCAACACCTGTTTCTTCAGTCAACTTCTGTGCGTAGTTCATTGCATCAGTAGGTTGTGTAAATTCATCAATACATTTTTCTCATTGCATTACAAAATATAAAGTCATTGTGATATATAAAAAATAAAAATTTTATTGTAAAACGTAGTCAAGCACCTCTTCAACTGTATTAAATTGTATTTTATCACCTGTTTTACAAACTTCAAACACTCAATTTTCTAAAATCTCTATTGAGAAGTCATCTCAATTATAATCGTGTCATTTCGTATTATATATTGTATTATTATTCGAGTGTTCACTATAATATGATGGAAACATTTCAAGTAATTCTTTTGTTGTAATTTTTTTCATTTTTTAAATTATTAAAAAGTAAAAATTATTTATCAGTAACTAGAATAATATATGGATTATATCAATCGTGGTCAATCAATGCCTGTCTTGCATCTTCTGCATCACCATTGAAACTTACTTCATCAATCACCACCATATCCATTGTCCCTTTCACAACTCAGAAGTGAGGCACTCAATCTTCTAATAGGATACGTGGTAGTAGTACTTTAAATCTGTTCATAATCTTTCATAAGAAATAAAACATACTGCATACCTGCAAGGTATCATTGGTAGTAGATAGCATTGTCTAATCCGTCATCTGTATCAGCCTCCTCTAAAAATTCCTCAGCACTTTCGTATCAATACATCTCATAATCAGTAAGGTTTTCAACAAACTCATCATACGTTTCAGCATACTTGCTTTCTATAAGTTGTATTCTATCCATTTGTTATTGTAAGAAAATAAAAGTGCTTCAATGTTGACAGCTATAAACTTCCTCACCATCTAGCAACATTCAATCAACACATTCAAGAGCAGTGTCAGCATCTCAAGCTGTGATATAAAGTATTCTTCTTCACGTTTCTATTACATAGTAATCATCATTGTCTTTTAATTCAAGAGCTTTTGACTGTACCATTGTATTACATTCCACATCAAGGTAGTCGTGTAAACATAACGATACATATCAGTCTTTATAGATACCATACACCATACGGTACTCGTTGTTGTATACAACAATCTGTCAAGGTTTAATCATTTGTTATTGTAAAAAATTAAAAACTTTTACTATCAAGTGAACATTGTATCTTTAGTATAGCTCGGAAAGCATCTTGTACTTCTTTACTAATCGGTAAGTTATATACCCTTGCTCTATGAAGGTGTAGTTTAATCATCTCTAGTATTCAATCTATTGTTTCTTGGTCGGACATATTATGCAGTATATATAAAATTATTCAACGTGTTCTAAATAATCAGGTGAGCAATACCAATATGTGTTACCTAACTTACTAACATATCTTACTGGAATATCGTTATCTCTATCTCGTCAAAGATCATCGTTTCTTTCAATAATTATTTTCTGTCAAGAGAGTAGTGGTTTTCATTTCATCTTAGCACGCAGAGAAACAATAATACATTCTCATTTTAAATCACAATGCTTTACTCTATCGCCTACTTTAAATTTTTTCATATGTAAAAGAAAAAAAAATAAAAACTATTCTTTAGGAAATAAAACCCCTATCGTTTCCTCTCGGAAGTCCCCACCCATTCAGCATATATCATCTATACCATATCAATCATTGTCCATACATATAGTAACGGTATATCAATTGTTCTTCAAAGGTTTGTCAATCTCAACGTCAATGTTTCTGATTGTCTTTGCTTCATACATACTGCACGTTCAGCACCAATCATTATGACATCATACCCTTGTGCCTGTACCAATCTCTATCTTCTTTATTCAATCTTTAATCATACTAATATCAATACTACCTGCAAAACATAGCACCCACCCTGCTGTAGTTTCAAACATCTCGCCCAATAAATCTTTCGGTTCAACCAATGGATTATGTTTCTTCTTCGGTCGTTTACCTACTACCTTGCGACCACTTGCGACCAACAGTTTTTTAAACTCACTCGGTGATATCTCACAGAAATCTAATACATCTCACAAGTAACTCTCCTCATATGAGTATCACTCTTGACTGGTTAGTCGGTCGCTACTTCAGCAATCGTAGTTGCTTTGCAATTGAACCCTTACTCTTACTGGTCAAGTGTTGTTACATAGTCTTTCATATGGTTTGCTTGTGTCGTTGCAATACAACCAGTCTGAAGCTATCATTATCCAGTCTTCTATGTCTGCATCTAAATCATCTTGTTCTTCTGCAGAGAATACCTCATTTATAATCTCATTGATTGTTTCATCAACATACCACTCATCAAAAATGTCTACCTCTTTACCCTCAAAGATATCTTTGATTTGTTCTTGACTAAGTTCATCTCTATAATCCACGTAGTACAACTCAACACCACGTGGGTATTCCGTTTGCAATCTCTGTTCGATTGCTTCTTGTGTTCGTGTCATTGTTATTTGTAAGAAGTAAAACCCTAGTTAATCTCTACTAACATTTCCAATTCTTTTCTATCAAACATTCTTCTTAATCGTCTGTCTTGTTCTAAACATTTTTTGTATATACCCTCTGCCTTTCTACTGTCTGCATCATACCCATAACTTGAGCACCAATCTTCAAGGCTGTCTTCATATACTAAATCTAAACAAGCAAGTATGTCATAGTTCGTAGGCTCTTTTGGTGTTGCTTGTTTTATCAATTTCATTTTATGTATTCAACCCAATCAAAAGTATTTATGAAACTGTTCTTCTCAATGTTTTACCCAGTATTGATACGCTCATTTATCTAATCACTTAGGTAATATAGGGTCTTGTGTGTTTACTATACTATCACCATACGTAAACGTGTAACTATCACGTCATCTCTTTAGAGTAATTTCCCAAATGTTTCTGCTCTCCTTGTCATCATCAAAATACTTATCACATTTTAAAAATTTTTTTTCAATTGTTGTACCTGTCGCATCAAGAAAATCTTGAGCCTGTTTTTCATAGTCATTCATCTGTTATTTGTAAGAAGATAAAACAATTTTTTCTCTACGTTTTACTATTCATAAAGATAGTGTAGGCATACACAATCTATATTCTGTTATCATCTCTCTTGCTTCTTTCAACGAATCGAACACGTCAATGTCTTCTGTTCCATATTCTGAATGTCATACAATATGGTATTGATCTTTCGTTTTTCTTTTGTGCATCTGTATTTATAAAAGATAAAAACCTACCACCCCCATTTAATAACGTATCACTTTGGTGATACAAACAAAGTCTGTTGAGCTACGCCCATAACCACTCAGTCGAAGTAGTTACACACCATTTGTACTTCAGCAAAGGCATTACTATACTGTACGTTTTTTACTACGCATCAGTCTAGGTCTTGCTTCAGTTCTTGTTTCCGTACACTCTCTGAGTTTATGTGCTGTCAGTTTGCATTGCAAGCAAGCAACATCAGTGAAGCCCCAAAGAAAAAAGCAAGTAGTAGTTTCAGTCTTGTAGTCATTTTGTTTTATAAAAAATAAAAGTCTATAGAAATAAAGCCCTCAATGTTTCCTTGCTTTGCAAGGTGTGTAGTCATTTAATTTTCTTTTTAATCCATTTGATACATTCTTTGTCCTCTTTTTCTTCATATCTTTCGTAGTTTAGTTCAAACGATTCTAGTAACTGCTCAAGCATAATGTAAATCTCATCATCACTTTTACCCTCAATCTCCATTTCCTCAATGGTAAGGTACAGTCTTTCTTGTTTTGATAGCATTGTATTTACAAAAAATAAAAACCCATTCAGTCTTTAGTCCAATTAAAATATTTTTTATAGTTGTCTTCTCGACTGTCTTCTCCATTGTCTATCACAATTTTTGTAACCCTTTTACCACGTTTCTCTATCACTTTTTTAATTTCTCTTATCGCTCTCTCTAAAGTCTTATACTTTTTTCATAAAACCCCAGCTCTAGTTCTGATATAGAAGTTATACCCAAAATGATTTATGTTGCAGTCTGGTTCGTCTGAAGGTGTTCGCCCGTTATATGTAAAGTCTACTGATACCCCTGTATATAATCTAGGATCTGTTTCATCTCCAATCTCTATAGTCATTCGAGCCTCTTTATTATAGAGCATATCTAATAAAGTTTTGTTATTCATCAGTCTATAAAGAAAATAAAACTACTTTTTCATTTTTAAAAACCTATCTACTGTATTACTATAATACTCACTCTCTCTCAGTCTTCTATTTACATTTGGTGCAAAGGTTTGTATTTTTTCTATTGCGTCAAACTCTTTTATGAAATCCCATATCACACCCCCTTGAACACCAAACAATCTTGTGAAATCATTTAGCAATCAGTCTGACATCTCTCATTTCATATATCTTTCTAATGCAAACAAACTCTCACACGTTCTTCTTCTTTTTGAACCATCATCTCTTTCGTACTCTAAACAAAAGTAACTTTGATTGTAATAAAGTTTTGTCATTTGTGTTTATAAGAAGTAAAACCTCCATACAGTGTATGGATTGCATACAATACAAGTGTCGTATTATAATATACATACACTAAAGTCGAACAACACCAACTAAAAAGTATAAAAAACTTTTTTCAGTAGGCGTGCAAGGACTTTGTATGAATCGCATTACGTCTGACTCAGTCTTTTTTACTACTCTAAAATCAAAAAAAATTAGAAAAAAAATAAAGTAGCAAGCTACTTTACAAAAAAATTATTTACTACTTTACAAGACTTTTATTGTCTTGTATGCAATATAAATAAATTGCATACATTACAATATACATACACTATGTATTGCAATAGACGTTGTCGCCTGTAGTCAATACATATTGTGTATTCCTTGTGTGATATATATACACAAAGTACGAATAACACCAACCTTTTTTTAGACTTTTTTGCAACAAAAAAACCTACACTATATAGTGTAGGTCTTGAACTTTAAAGAGTTTCTATGCAATAGTCAATGTCTTGTACACTGCTCTTGTTTTTTCTTTTGTTGTTGTTGTTTTTGTTGCAAACTTTACGCTATCAATCTCTAAATGATTAAGCATACTTGCAAGCTCTTTTTTTGCTTTTGCTTTTTGTTTCCAATTTCATTTATCTATCGTTGTTTTAATCTCTTGTAGTTGTTTACCATACTGGTGCTCCAAACTTTCTAGTTTTTCATTATCCAATATTTTTCCACTTGTGTAATCATCTATACTTTCAATATCACCCTCTTTATTTATACGCTTTTCATTTTTGTTTTTTTCTTGTCGTTTACCTATACGGTCGCACGCTTGCGAGTATGCAATCCAGTAACTAGTCTTTTTTCCATTCAGAACCCTGTCGATTCCATACTCAGTATTAAACCCAGACAATACTGCATTCCCTCAGTCGTACCCAATAAAGCAATCAAACTCTTGAACGATGCTATCTTGTATTGCGAGTGATTGCAAGACGTTTTCTATGTGTTCTGTACTGAATTGACTATTGTCAAGAGTACTTGCACCATATAGAATTGATTGTCTAAACTCATTTTTTCCAAACTGATTTCCTACTTTGTAAAAGTCGTTTTCAGTTTCTTGACGTTCCAAAACGTCCCGTATTTTTTTTGTCATTGTAGTTTTTGTAAAATGTAAAAAGAGTGTTTATAAACTCTTGCGAGTTTATTTTTTCTAAACCACTATGAAGTATTGACACTTGTCAAGACTTGCAAGGTATAGAATTTTTATAAATAATTGTAATGAACGCAACACAATAAGTATACTGAAAACGTAAAAAAAAGCAAATCAAAATGTACTTTTTTTGTATGTAAATATAAAAATGATGGTTTACTCTTTTTAAAAAGTATGTATGGTTTATAAAGTATATACAGTAATATATATATCTATATATAATAAATATAGAGAGAGTAGTTATTGTACATATGACAATATGTAAAAATTCGTGCATATATGTATATATACATATATATCCACTGCAGGATTTACCGTATACACTTTGCATATCCTACATAATTTTTTGATATATGTCAAACCATAAAATCATATAGACAATATATATACATATATGTAAAGCATATAAACTATATAGGTACACACCACTACCAATCAGAAGTATACACACCAGTATTTTTAAAATTTAATTTTTGATTTTGTAGGTAAAGAATTTTTTTTCTAGGTGGTGGTATGGTTTAAGAAGTAGGATGAGGGAGGCAAAGCCCCTAAGTAGAGAGCGTATAAGACCCCACCCCCTTCACCTGCCCATCAATATTTTTCAAAGGGGCACAAGATAATTCATAAGGGGCTCTTCAAAAACAGCATGCAATAAACATTTTCATAAGGGGGTGCACTCACTACACACACTTACACACCACAAACCTCTCATTCAGACCACAAACTCTCACATCAAAATTATTTGTAAAAGAAAAATAAATTTCCTCTTGCATTTTAAATAAAAAAAAATACAACCCAGTGCTGAAGGAAATGTATGAAGGTTTTATTACATCAATAACACAATGATGACTGAAGGGACAAAGAAAAAAATGAAGGCAATTCAGGAAATGAAGTTAACAAACAAGCCAACTATCAACGAAGTTGTATTGGAAATGAGAGCACTTAGGGCTGAAATACAAACGCTGAAAAACGAGGTGAAGAATGCAACTGAAGTAGTTAACATGCTAAAATTATTAGTGATGGATTTAGCAGAGCTGGTGAGTATAGAGGTTCAAACAGCATGAACAGAGCACAAAGGTGTTGCTGCAACACTCCAAGAGATTATTGAAAAAGAGCGTAGTGAGTCCGTAGGAGGAACTATGAATGGTGAGCCTGTATTAGAAATTACATTTGATGATTACATGCCAACATATGCAGAATCACATAGTGAGTCTGAAGGAGGGAATAAACAACAAGCTGTAGATTTCAGCGAGGTAGCACAAGAGCCAATAAAAGCGCTAGATACAATTCCAGAAGATGAGTTCGAGTTTGATTTCTTTGATACTGAGTTGAGCGAAGTGATAGTGAGTCCGAAGGAGGAATTATCCACTCAATCATGAACCGACACAAGTATCACAACAACTGCTGTCGCTGGAGATGTGGTCAATGTTCCGTCAGAGTCTGGTATATTAAATACTACAGACGCTGTAGCTTCTGCTACTGGTGATATTGAGGAGTTTGACCCATTAGCTAGTTTGTAGTGACTCCATGGAGTCATGAATGAAGTGAGAAAAAATTTAATGAGTATGAAAAATTAAAACAATAGTTCAGCACTGCGTGCCTCACTATACCTCACTATTTTAATTAGAAGGCAATCCATGAGCGACTTATGAAGTTGAGGGAAGTTTCTCTTACAAATGCTATTGATAAAACCTAAAAAGGTTAATTGAAATAAATGAAAAGATAATGCAATAACTGTGTATGATATCCCATCATACTTTTTTTATTTTTGGGATAATAACATTGATACCACCAATGTCCCAACGCCAAAGGTAAGTTACGACCAGACTATGTTCTGAGTATTTGAATATCAAAAACAATTGGAGGATTTATGTTATAAACACCTGAGAACTGAGTTCAACAAAACTCCAATCAAAGATGTTATTGTTTTTAAACAACTGGTTGTACAAGAACTTTATTGAAGTACCCTAGAAATCAGCGATGTGAACGAGGCGGTGAAGGTTATGATTTGAAATAAACTCGTGAGTGATAAATGAATTAAAGATTTAGTACAGGTTCTCAGCACGTTCCTTCATGTACCTGATAGAAGTAGCGATACAGCACAACAACAAAAACAACAGATACTAGACGATAACTTCAATCTTATTAGTAAAAAAGGAATCTACTACACAGATGCACAGCTTGATGCGCTAACACCGCTAGAACTAGCAGAGCTAGAACTGAAAGCTCGGAAACCATTGATTATGGAAAAATACCAAGAGTTCGCTGAGGATATCTGAGCACAAGGGTTGATGAACATGAAGTGAGTGTTCTCCGATTTCTTCTGAAACAACTTTAATCCGAAAGGATGGCAGAGACGGTTATTCGTAAACATGAGGAGAGTGAACATAATCGTATCATGTAGACGTGGAGGGAAAACATTCTGTGGGTCATACCTCGTTGCAAGACAGTTCTACCTACCAAACCAGATTATCATCTACGTAGTGCCAACATTAAGAAACCATGCTAAGACTCCATGGAGATATCTTGAGACAATGTTCTGAAACGACCCTGATGTAGTGTTCGATAAAAACGACTGGTCAGTAAGACATAAAACCCTCAAGTCTGAAATCCAGTTTATCTCTGGTGAAAGGGATAGTAATGTAAGGTCAAGTGCCGCTAACTTACTGGTGTTTGATGAGGCTGCGTTCTTGTCAGAAAACATGTATGAAACAGCTGTCCCATTGGTGCGTACCACTAAGGGTATAGTTTATGTAATTAGTACAGTAAATCCTGACACACCAAAAAACTGGTTTTACTACAAGCTCATCGAGGCTGAGGTACAAATGTATGATACTGATGCGCATCAAATGGCTAGGAGAGTGACGTTATCTGACAATCCATTTATTGATGAGAAAGAGAAAGAGAATATTATTCGTGAAGGACAACGTAATCCAAAGATGTTTTGAGCTGAGTGGATGTGTGAGTTCCAAGAGAGTGACTCGTTCGACCTTAAGAACTTTTGGGTGATTGATTATACACCAGTGCAAAAGATGTTTGCTGACTTATGGACTGCGAAGATACAAGCAGATGCGGCTTTTAGAGTGCAGAGTGGGTGATTGGATAATAACGAAAAATATAAAGAATATATTATCTGCTACGATGCAGCGAAGAAGAAAGACCAGCCATGATTAGCTGTGTTGTGATTGACGGAGATTACCAAGGGAGATGAGATTATCCCTGTTGTAGATGTTGTAGTCGCTGGATACATGAATGATTTGGAATACTATGATCAGGTAAAGGTAATCGTAGAGATGTATAGGTTCTTCGGTATAAACAGAACGAACATTGTAGTGGAGTTAAATAATACTGGTATCGTTGTTGAGGAAATTTTGAGGAGAGAACATAGAGTTCCTGTGATTGGGGTGACTGCTGTTTGATGAACAGTTGTTCGTAGAGAAGCGACTGGTCGATATATTGGGAAGAGCGTAATGCTTGGTAAAATGAAAACAGCAATGAGTATGAACCAACTCAGAGGTTTCTCATTTATGAACGAACTGAGATTGGAGTTTGAAACATTCGATGAAACAGGACAGAGAATTGATGGACATCATCACGATTTGATTTCGGCTTTGAGAACTGGTATCCGATATGCTAGTAAGAAAGGCTGGTTCTTGCAGAGTGGAGAAGAACCAAGCGGTGAGGATATATATGAACAAACAATGCGTGAGGCTTATGGTGAAGGGTTTGTTTCACAGATGCTTGGTCAGAAAAGTGGTGAGTGGGATAGGTACGTAAGTAGTTGATTTTAATCTTGACTTTCATTTAAACTTTCCTAGACACGAAGTATATTTATTTTTCTTTTTTCTATGGAAGAAAAAAAACAAACTAAAAAAGATAAAGATGTCGAAGTTGTGGTTGAGTGACCAAAAGCGCCGATAGCTTTTTCTGAACTGAGAAATTTCATTGAAGAACAAATACAACATAAATGCTCAAGTTATGACGAGATATATAAAAACTATTACCTAGACTCGAGTGATAGAGCAATTCAATTGAGAAAGGATAAAGAAGAATGGAAGACAAACCTCAAGACTCCGATTACGTTAATGTTCGTTGACAAGGTTGCTAACGTGCTTACTAAAGCAAAAGGAACTTTCACAGTAGTTGATTTGTTCTCTGAAGACAGAGGAGAGGATTGAGATCAAATAACAACAGAGATGTTAGATTTAATTGATAAAATATTAAAAGAACCAAAAACAAAGCATACACGAAATGATATTATCAAAGACCTTTCATGTGTTTGACAGGGTATTGTAAAATTAACATACAAAGAATCTGTAAAGAAATCATCATATGTTGATTTCAAATGAAGAACAATGGATGTTACTAAAGTCGATAGTTGAGTTGTATTGGATTATGTGAGCCCATATAATTTCTTCCCATACTATCATACAAATAATTTGGAAGATGCTGCGTTCATTGCAGAAAGAATGTTGATGAAGAAAGAGAGTATTGAAAAGTTGCTTAAATTAAATGGCATGACCGTTGATCGAACTAAGCTACAAGAATCGTATCAGTATATTAGTGATAAAGATTTTAATGCTATCAAAAATAACATTCCATTCTATGGATATAACATGCAAGACCATGCTACTACAAAGATTGATGACTGGTATAGAATTGATGAAAAGAAAAAATTGTACGAAGTAATTGAATTACAAACGCCTACACATACACGATTGTACATCAATGGTGTTGAAGTATGACCATACCAAGGCAAGGAACAAAGATTGATGTTTGGATATAGATATGCACAAGCTCATTATAGAAAAATGGCTGGTGGTATTTCTGGTCTTGGAGTTGGGCATTACATCAAACCATTACAAGTTGAGTTTGATACGATAACAAACTTGAGAATGGATAATGTAAAACTAGCTGTGAACAAAGTCGCAGTGGTTGCGAACAATGTAAACCTTGGTAAGAACTCAGATAGACTCGTTATCTGACCATGAAAGACAATTAAAGCTGATAACGTATGAGATATAGATATATTAAACTTCGGAGAAATTCCATGAAGTTCATACAGAGAAACTGATAACATCTTCAGTTTTGCGCAATGAGTGAGTTGAGTTACTGGTATGCAACTTGGTTTGCAGAACAAAGTAGAAAGAGTTGCTGGTAGTTCTGAGATGTTGAGAGACGCATTGGATGACCAATTAATTGAACCATCTGATAGTATCAGTGCGCTTAGGTCTTGGTTCTTTAAAAATGCTATGGTGCTCACGCTTGCATATATGCCAGAAGACCATTTGAATAATATATTGGGTAAAGATAACAAATTTAAAAATCTAAAGATAGATAATCTTATCAATGATTACGAGTTTTCTTTTGAAGCAGATACAGAGAGTGTTAAGAATAACGCAGTAGTAATACAATTGGCTTTGAATTACTTACAATCTACGGTCGGTATGGTCGATGCAAATTGAGCTCCAGTTGTAGATAGTAAATCAGTTGCTAATTTTATTAGAGAAAAATTGTGATTGCCTGTGAATTTAGATTTAACTGCCGAAGATTTAGTTACAAGACCACAAGGCGATGTTACTGATTCACTTACAGAGTGATGAGGTACATGACTTGAGGACTTAAGACAACTACAAACAATGTGAGGTACTGGTAGCGCTTTGTGAGAACTTGGTACTAACCCAACAGGTATTAACTTACCACAATAATTTTTATTCTTTTTTCTTATACCATGGTTAATGATGATTCTATGTCTATTGAAGTAGAAGTTGATGAAAAAAATACTCACGAGAAAGTGTGTATGATGTGAAGTATGATGGATGACTTGCTTCATAAGTTAGCTGATAGAGCCGATGATATTGATGTTGTCTCTGTTGCACTTGTTAAAAAACTCGCTGAGTTTGGAAGTCTTACCGACATGATGATGTATCTTACTGATATGCTCAATAAATTTAAGAAAGAAAGAATACTTGAACTTGATGAAGAATATGTAAAAGTTGGTGGCGATAAATCCCTAGTTGATATGTTGTGAAACATTTCTGAAAAATAGGCTTGACTTTTAATTTCTTTTTCTTATTCAGAAAAAGAAGGTTTTATATTTTGAAGGAATTATGGTTTTCGATGCAGACTGGTTGAAGGTTTTAGGTGACGATGCTGTTAGCATGTCAGCACCGACAGAAGGAGAGGAGTGAGTAGTTCCGTCTGATGTAGCACCTGCTGCTGAAGCGCAGGCTACGGTTACTCCTGAACAAGTTGCTGAGCAAGCTAAAACAAACATTATTGCTGATGAAGTTTTGTGAACTGATGTACCACCAACCGATGTACCTCTTGCAGGTGAAGAAGAAATGGAAACAGATACAGAAACTCCACCAACAAGAACTCCTGAAGAAGAAGCTGATGCTATCATCAAAGAACTGCTCTGAGATGTAGAGGAAGCAACAGCTGAGGTTACAGCAGCAGCCGCTGACGTAGCTAAAGCAGAACAATGAGAAGATTTCAAAAAGAAGTCCGATGAATTAGAATTAAAAGTCGAGGATATGACAACTAAAATGTGAACACTTACTCAGGCATATAGGGACTTGTTAGACCAAAAGAATAACTTAGAAACTATAAATGAGGAGTACACAAGGAAGATGCAAATCATTTCAAATAATACTATGCTTCAGGATTTGCTTAGATGATTATACTTGAAAGATAAGGATGCGAACGCTATGACTAATGTTTGAGATACTTTGAAAGCTATGCTTAAAGAGTATGAAGGTATTGATGTTGATGCTCTAGTAGCAAAAACAAGAGGATGAGAGACGCAACCAAGTTGAGATAGTATAATAGCATGATGAGCAAATGCTATGTGAGGTATATTCTGAGAAGGCGATATGATCCCACTATAACAACACACAAAAGAGATGGTTAGATTTTTATTCTTTCCATTCTACATTATGGCTAATCTTTACACCAAAACCAATGAGATAAACGGTGTTGGAGTTAATTACTTCAAAGTCGGTTATCAGGAAGCTCCTGAAGTTATGCTTCTCCCGTATGACATTTCTAGTCTTACAGAAGACACTATTAATTGGAGTACATTAAAATTAAAAGACATTTCTGAAAAAGTATCATTGAACCCAACAGGTGAAGCTGTTGAATGGTATCTCGATGATATTAAAGAAGCAACTGCTGCAATCACTGTTAGAACTTCTGACACTGTGTTTGAAACTGGAGCTTCTATCGTAGCAGGTGAACAACTCTACAACAGAACTACTGGTAAAACTTACCTTGTAACTTCTGTTACTGGTGCTGCTGTTACTATTGATGCTGCTGATGCCGCTACTTTAGTAGGTAATGTTATCGTTAGAACTGGTTTCTCTAAATTGTACGGAGCAGACTCTAGTCTTGCTACTACAAGAAACGAAATGTCTAACTACTCAAACTACATTCAGTTCTCTGAGTTCTCAATTTCTTCTGATATGATCAATCTTAATAAATCGAGAGTATTCTTGAAAGATGAGAATGAATATACTAAGTCATTGTTTGCTGATGCTGCTAGAAAAGCTGTATTAAACTCATTGTATTCTTTCTATATTGGTAAGAAAGCAAAAGTTTCTGCATCTGGTACATACAGATATATGGCTGGTGGTCTTGACCAATTCATCCCATGAGGAAATAAAGTTAATATCAAGGGTGTTGATGCAACTGCTACTAAAGCAAAAATCAGAACACAACTTGAAATTGCTTACGGTTCAGGTGTTGCTAACATCTATCAAGAGAATAACTTAGTATTCTTCTGTACAGCTAAGATGTCATCTGAATTAGACTCTCTTTACGAAGATGCAATCATCTATAATGACAAACTCGAATCTGTTGGAATCAATATTAAGACTATCAATCTAGGTGGTAGAAAACTAAGAATTATCGAATCAAGTATCTTGAATACTATCTTCGGTAGCGCTGCTGTTGGATACCTATATCCTTTGAAAGATACATTCATGTACAACCTCCCAAGTAGAAGATTTGACAAAGATATGAAAATCCAAAAGAATGGTTGGGGTATTGTTTACGACAAACCTATAACTAATCTTGAATCTACTACTTCAGCTCTTGCTGTAACACATTCATTCGTGTTCGGTACTGCTGCAACTGGTGCTTACCAAAGATGGACTTATGCTTAGTCTTAATATATAGGGGAGTTCGCTCCCCTACTTTTTAATTTTTCTTTTTATAAATATGGCTAATCAATCTACTTCAGTCGTTACTACGGTAACTCCAGCAGATACAAACTACAACTTGTTTGTTTTTGCTGATGGTTTTGACGCTCACGTTCCAGAATTATTCGTGACAAACCAAGATGGTTCTAATGCTGCTGTTGCTCATGTTGCACTTTGTGCTGATGGTGTAACTGCTGCTGCTGGTTACGATATCATTAAAAATGATTCTGTAGCTGCTGGTGTTGGAGAAAGAATGCTTACTGGTGCTGGACTCGTTGTACCTAACGGGTACAAACTCCGAGTAAAATGTGGCTCTGCAAACGACCTTACATTCACAGCAGTAATCAAAAAAACTTCTCCTTGAGCTTTGTAATATACAACTACTCACCATAAGTATTAAAACTCCTATTTACGTAGGAGTTTTTTTGTAAAATCATTTGACATTTGTATCACAATTCTTATGTACAAGTTGTAATTACTTTTTTCTTTATCATGACACTAACATCTAGTTTCTTAAATAGCGTTAAGTGGTCGTTATACCAAAACGCAGGTGAAGATATGATAGACACTTCTACATATTATTTGCTGGCTAATGAGTGATTGCAAGACATATATTTTTTTATGAATACTAAAAAAACTTGGTTTCATTCTTTCGTTGAAGAAATTGTTTCTCCAACATGAACAAACGGTAATGAGTATAGAACAACATATCCAATACTATGATTGTGTAAACAAGAAAAAGATGAGTGAGTAGATAGAAATCGGTGAGTATTACATGCTAATTGATTTCCATTATTTCAAAGACCATTCGCTACAAATGCTAGTAATGAGTTTACTTACCTTGTAGATAATACAAATATGGAAGGTGTTGTTGGTATTAAAACACATGATTGAACCATGTGAGATTTAACAATAAGATATTTTAGACAACCAACATTAGTAAGTATTGATACATTAAGCCAACCATTAGATTTGCCAATACAACTTACAAGAGCATTGAGATTGTATTTATATATGGAAATAAAACCAATTACTTATTTAGATACTGGCGCAAATATGTCCCAGTTTTATTATAGTAGATACCAACAAGCATTGTTAAACTATGCAAATTCAATAGGTTCTGATATAGATTTTAACTTGACTACAAGATAAATGCCAATAGTACAAGATAAATATTTTATAGAAGATGGTATGAACGAAGTGTTTACCGAGCTTTTTGATATTGAAATTGAAGCAAGACCAACTAAAACAGGCTTCTTACACAAAAGATATTGCACTAGAAAAAGAGATTGATTGTATGCACCGAGTGATTTGAGTCGACAAACCGATTGAAATATAAAGTGAGGTGTGTACGATGATGGTGATATATATCTATACGATGATACATGAGAATTATATGAGTTCGATTGATGAATTCTTGCTGAAATGCCTACTACATGACAAACATTTAATGGTACAGATTACACAAGACATACAGTAAAAGTTGATTATTTATGATGAGCAAAAACTACTGAGTTTAATGTTTCCTGATACAATGCAGGCACATTAACAATAACAACAGTTGAGACAACATTAACAACAGATATGGTTGGTAAGTTTGTTTACATGACTTCGGGTACTGGTATTAGGCAATGGGCTGAGATATTACAAAGACCAACAACTAGTACATTGGTTATAAATTGAGCGTTCCCAATACCAATTGTTGCATGAAATAAATTTGTTATCTATGATGAAAGATGGAATCAGATTTGGTTTCCACAAGTAAGAGAGACAGCTAACGCAGAAAATCTTACATCAATAGATGAGTGATGAAATATACATTATTGGAATTTCCCAAACGCAAGAAAGATTCTTCTTCATGATAATAGATTGGTACAGTTACATAAAAATCAAAGTAATATAATAGTTTCCGACCCCTCTAACTTGGAACTAATAGATGTTCCTAAATTAGTTAATCTTAATGGTAAAGCATTAAACATTACCTCATATAGTTGATATATTTTTGTTTTCTTTGAGAATAAAATATGATTACTTGTTAAAAATATACTTGATACAGCTAACCCAGATACAGAATTTTTATATGTATATCAAGATAAATTAAACTTCTGATTATTTTCTACAGATTCTTTTTATAATGACTGAGTAAATCTTTACGTCTTTGGTAATGATAGAAGGTTTTATGCAGTAGATGTATCTATATCAAACTCTTGAGATGTTAAGATTACAGCAGACCCACAAGGTAGAGAGCTTGCTTCATATTTTAATGATATAACATCTGGTGATGTAAAATTTAATTATAACGCAAATAAACTTCGTATGATACATACAGTAGCGGATTTAACTAAAGTATATTTATTTAACCAAGATATTACTGGATGGTATATTCATAGGTATAATGGATTTGATGATAATTTTATGTGCCTATTTGAGCAAATAGGAGTTGATTTATTCACTTGCTTTGGGAATAGTATATATAGAATATGAGGTTTAACAGACAATTGAACAAATATAGAGATGAGAGTTACATTTGAATGACCTGTAAACCTATTAGGTGAACGAGTAGAATTAAATGGTATTATGTTTAGGTTTTGATTTGATTGAAACAAAGTATGAGGTAAGGTAAGAACACGTATATGAGGTAATAAAGTATTTATTACTGAGGCAAATATATCGCAATTAACAGTAATAGATAATATAAACACATTAGTAGATTGATGAACTTTTGGTTCTATGTTAGTTGGTGATTATCTTTGGTGAGGTACCCCTAGTGAATGAGATGTTACTGATATATATAATGAATATATAGATTGTAAATTATCATTAAACAAACAGGGTACACATTATGAAATTCAAATTATTAATAATGAAGCTACCCAATTATATTTTGCATTTGCTATACCAGAGTATAACCAAACACACCCAACTAGGGTAGCAATGAATAACAGTTTCTCTTAATACATTTATTTTTTTTCTTTTATAACAATGGTTGTTTCTTCTATACAAAAACAAGGCGGTTACTATGATCAAAAAGGTAATCGGGTTTCTTTGTGAGCTCCTGCTCCTAGCCCAACACCAAAAGCTGTTTGAACAAAAAATCCAGATTGAAGTACAAACACCCCTACTGGTACATATAACCCGTATACGAATACATATACTGACGATCCAAACAAAACAACTCCTATAGGATCATGAAACACAAACAACACAAATAAAAGCACTTTATGAGGCGGTTGAAATTCTACTAGAATAGACACTACACCTCCACCTCCACCTCCACCTAAACAAAGTGCAGGTTCTGCTCCTACAAGTTGAGGGAGTTCTCGAAACTGAACATTCAACTCTAAACAGATTGATATGCTTATGTCTAAATTTCCAAATAGAGAAGCTGCATTAAAAGAAATAACAATGAGCGCATTAAGAAAGGGTAAACCGCCAACAGAAGCTAAGGCAATAGCATCTGCCTTTGATAAGGCTCTTGGGTTTTCTACAATAGATAAAACATCGTCAGCTAAGTGACAGGAAAATCCTTCATCAATTGTTCCACCTAAGACAGGTATCGAAAGTGTTGATAATACAATATCACGAGAAGAAGAAAACCGCAAAAAACAAGAAGAATTTGCGCTTTGAATAAAAAATGAAAGCATGTCACTTATTGATGAAATGAAAGCATGAGAAGCTGAAAGAGCTAAAAACACTGAGGCTATATTAAAACAAAGAGAAGATGAAGCAAACAATACATTTACTAGAATTAGTTCTCTCATTAAAGAATTAGAAAGTAACGCAAACAACGCTCTTGACTTAAATACAATTCAAGCAATTAATGAAAGAAATAGACAACTTGCTGCTAAAGGTTTACTTACTGCTGCACAAGCATGAGGAGCTTCAGCAATGATGACTGAACAATTTAGACAAGAGGCTGAAAAGAAAAGATTAGATATAATGAAGACGGTAACAGAATCTATGATGATGGCTGAAAAAGAAAGAGCTAGTTTAATTGATAGTATTAAGTCAGATACAATACTAAATGAGACAGCTAAACAACAAGGTATAGAAAGAATCAACTGATTGTATACCAATGTTATTGGTAACTACTCTAATCAATGGTTAACAGCTAACCAACAGATTGATGCAAGAATTGGTTCATTGCTTGATGTTAAATGACAAATGGATGCAGATATAATGTTAGAGAGAGCTAAGAAAGAATTAGAAGTAGACTTCTCAGAACAAGATAGAGAGAGAGTTACAAAAGACCCTGAAGCTAGATTGGATTATATTATGGGAAAACTTGCAAGTATTGACGCTAACATGGCAAGGGAAGGAGCTATACTATTACAATCATACATACAAGACGGAAGATTTAATACCATGAGTACGATAGAATTATTGGCAGAAGTGCAAAGACAAGCTGCAATAAATGCTAAGTCTTATGAAAAAAGTTGAGCTAGTTCTTGAGGATGAGGATGATGAACAAGTTCTTCATATACCCCTCCATACCAACCAGCATGAAGCACAGCAATGACTCCAGAAAAAGCAGCGGTAATGACTCCAGAAGAAATAACAAAACTACCTCCAGAGCAACAAACTCAAGTAATACAATATCAAGCTCAATTAAAAGCATTACAACAAGCTAATGATGCTATGGCTAATAAAGGTGCACCAACAGAAACAGTTCTAGCTAATTCGCTACAAGAAAAATTACAGAAACGAATACAATGAAACACAGGTTTAATGTGATGAGCAAGTGCATGAGCAATGGCTTGAGCTCCATTATGACCTTTATGAGCATGAGTTGGTTGAGTATTATGATGAGCAATTTGATATGGTATAGACAGACTAACACAATAACTTTATTCTATTTTTAATAAATGCTTAATCCTCAAGATATAGTTAAACAAGAGTTTGATAAAATACAAGCATCAAGCAAATGGTATAATCAAGAATGATTTCTTGGTAAAGCATTTAGTTGATTAGAGAATCTTGTTACTTGAATAAAGCATTTAATCTCACCGAAGACAGAAAAACTTGACGACCAAAGAGATTGGAACGAAGCAAGATTAAGAGCTGTTAAAAAATTAGAAGCAGATATGGTTCGTAGTGATGTTGATTTAAGTATTAAACAATATAAACAAGAGCAAGCAGAGATAGAAAAATTAGAAGAAGAAACCAATAAGCTATCAAACCTACCTGAATATTCTGATATGTTTGTTAGAACTAAAAAGAAACTTGCTGATAAGAAGCAAGCATTTTTGGATAAACAAGCAATGTACTATGAAAAGATGGGAAAGTATAATGAGGTGAGCGACTCAGCAGATATAATAAAGTTATCAAGAGGGTCGTTGTCTGCTAGTTTTGTTAATAAAGATAATGCTGAAAAGTTTCTTACATCAGTAATGGCACAACCAACTGAGTGAAAAGATAACGCATCGCTCATGAAAAATAGAATAGAGAAAACAGCTCTTCAAAATTTGTTTGATCAGTACGACCCTATTGTTAATAATATGGTTAGAGAGTGAATGATTACTACTCCTGATGAATTTTACAATAGTCAAGAGTTTATTGGGATGGCTAAACAAGCTGTATCAGCTATATCTAATCCACTATCAAACAACCTTCCAAAATTATTGGATGAGAAAGGGGAGTTGGATTGAGAGAAGTTGTTGTCTGAGATTAAGAATAATCCTCAATCAGCACAAGCTATGAAACAATTTGAGAATAAAATTAGAAAAGATAAACAATCAGTAAGAGATTCTAAGTACGGTAAAGCGCAAGACCTTTGATTTTTTTGAAGAGAGTATGCAAATGTAGTAGAGTGAAAGAGTATGATATTCGATTACCTTAACCAAGGATACGAAATGTATAACGACAAATGAAAATCATTTGGTTTCTTTTGAGATAAGGAAATAAAAAACTATGTTTATTGAGCTACTGATACAGACTTCAATTGGGCAGACGCTTGATTTGATTGAGACACTGCAAGGAAAGTATGAAGATATATACAAACAAATGTTCTTGCAAACCCAGTAGATACTGCTTGGTTACTTACAGATATCGCTACAGCATTCATGTCTTGAAGATGATTGATGTATGGCAAGTATCTATGACAAATAGATGATGCAGTAGACGCTATTAAATTTTGAGCTAAGACGCAGACATGATGAGTACTTGCTAATATTGCTAAGCAAGCAATTAAAAAAGTCCCTAGAATTGGTGATGAAATATTAATGTCGTTACCATTAAACTCAACAATAGATGCCTTCATGGGTGAGTATGATAACTTCGGTATGAATACAGCCATGGATGCGTGAGTATGAGTCCTAGCGAAAGTAGACCCAGTTGGTTTAACCAAAAAAATTAAGAGCGAGCTCGCTAACTTTGGCGACCAAGCATTAAAAGAAAAAGCATTCAAGTGATATTTCTGAGCAGTGCCTGAGAATTTAGATTTAGCAGATGCAAAACAAGTAGAGAATTTTGTTGATACACAAGTTAACACATGGAAAAATAAGTGAGATACATTCACTATCGCAAAAGATATAATAAGACAACAGGTTAATGAAGCACCTAATAGCTTCTGATATGAGTTCTTTGAAAATTATTTTAAAAGAGTAGTGCCAACCACAGATGAATTGTTTTGAACTGATTACAACAAATACTTTGCAGACAATATAACCAGAGCGACAAAGGTAATAAATGACCCAGCTATGGATATTGTTGAGAAGACAGAAAAGTTAAGAGACGAGTTTAAAAGAATAATGAATGTAAGTATAACAGATAAAGGACTTGAGAGTCTTACGAACTACAAACTCGCTCAATTCTGGAGTGGTAATGCGTTCAATTCAATGACGGAAGTGTTTGTAAATAAGTGATGAATGAATCAAGACGCAGCAAAGAGCCTTGCTTTTGAGATACTACCTCATCTTTCCGCTAATGAATTACAGAATGGTTGAGTGTTTTCTAAATTATTCAGCGAGTTTGGTGATGTTAACAAATCAGAAACCATTGCGAAAGAATTAAATAAGACTGTTACTCCATTCTTATTGGCTAAAGAATCACCACAATTAACAATGAAAGAGTTTGATGATATGTTATCTGCTAAGAGTATGCCAGAAAATAAAGAGTTTAAAGTAATATGAAATAGAAGTACACTAGAAAAAGATTGATATACATTTGTTATTACCAAAGAAACTGTTGGCGAGAAATGATCTAAGTTTGTTTTGGAAACAATAGATACTAATTGAGAAGTTATCGCTAAGAGTGATTATAAAAGCATGGCTTCCGCACAGAAAGCAGTAGCAGATATGGTGCAACCAAAGACAGTACAGGACATGTGATGATATAGACAGCAGTTAGTGGAACAAATGGAACTTGATTCTTGAGGTAAACTATGATACGCAGTATGGGATTTTATATCAAGACTACCTGAGAATAGCGCTGAACCTATAGCTGAAGGGTTCTTAGAGTTCTATAAAGCATTGTGAAAAAAGTGAGAGAAAGGTATTAGAGGTTGATTAGGGAAAGTGTTTGATGCTGTGTTAGGTAATGTTTATAACGCAGACTTTTATAGTGCATATAAACTATTTGATACAACTGATGAGAGTATTACAAGAATCTTTGGTGAAGAATTTATGAATTATGTTAATACAAAACATAAAGGTGTAATAGATATAGATGTACTTTGAAAGTTACATACACAATACTTGTTGGAAAACTTCTTACTATCTCCTGATAGTCTTCAATCATACATAACTCAGATATTAAAGAACGATGCTTTACAAGATAGCGAGAAAGCTCTATTGATTGCACAGATAAAAGAAATGAATACCGTTGTCGTAGAACCTATAGGTACATTTATTCGTGGCATCATGGATTACAAAGGTATGTCAGAGAAAGAGATAGAAAAAGTTTTATCTATTGTACAAATTGAGAAGACGAAAGAAATTATATCTGGTATACCAGCAACTCCAGTTGTTTGAAAACCTATAGTAGATGTGCAATGAGTAGATATGTTATTTGAGCAAGATATAGCAACTACTCTTTCTAATTTTAAAAGCGAATATGTTCAAGCATTAGCTACTGGTGTGAGTGCTAAAGGTTCTCCTAACTACATACCACCACTTAGAGACGTTGCCTATGGCATTAAAAATGCTATAGATAACTGATGAACGTATGATATACCTGCATCATATCTTTCTAATACATGACTTCGTGTATTGGATGATTTGTTTTATAGCCAAACAAAAAAATATAAATGATACCAAGAGTTTATTGATAACGCATTTAAAAAGAAACAATGACAGTTTTTTGCTATAGGTGATAGTCTTATTAGAAACTTTTATGACGAAACTACTGGAACATTAAAGGTTATGGCTGATGTTGATTGACAATCAGTATCTGTTTTTGATTTATTAAATACTATCGACTCTGCGTTATCAGAAAATATCATAGGAAATTCTTGAGGTATAGTGGTATCTCCATTGCTTAGTATGACTAAATACCAACTTCTTACAGATAAAGCTGGGTTTGTTGATACTTGGAAGAAATTTATAGGATGATATATTAACGAAAAGTACGCAGGCAATGCCATAAAAGAAAAGGATGTTGAAAAATTTCTTGCAAGAACTGGTACTACTGACGCAGCTGAGTGATATATGAAGATTGTAAAAGACGTAGAAGATGAATTTATAACAATCATGGTAAGAGAGTGATTAGAATATACTGATGAAATGATACAAGATTTTCTCCATCCTCTTTATTATTCTTTTGATGAATACTTTATATGAATTGCAAAGGGTGAACAGGTAGATATAGTTAAATCAGTACTCAATGTATTGTGAGAAAGACAAGCAAAAAACTGAACAATATGAATGGACTATGCTAAACATCTTGTTGATGAAGATATGTCTAAGTGATTTGTAAAATTTACTCAATGACAGAAGTTAAAGAACTTTATGGTTAGTGAGATAGCTGAATCATGGGGTAGATATGTTAGAATGAACTCACAAGATATTAAATTGAACATGGATACATTCAATAAGTTTGTATATAAAAACTTATGATACTTTCTGTTGAAAACAACAGCATGATTTTATGACAATGACGCATTAAGTATATTTGGTAGTAAATTAGTACATCTTGCTAAGCAATCACTAGAGCCAAAACAAGTAGTTGAACTCAACAAACTTATAGACTGATTGTATACAGCAAGAAAAGCTCAAAACAAAGATGATGTCGTTAGATTAAAAGATAAAATAACTAAGATATTAAAAAGAACAAATGTTCCTGAGTTCTTAATGAAAGAATACTTTGGTGTGTTAGATGATTTGGATAATAAATGAGCTATTGCAGCAATGATACCAAGCGGTATATCTAACTATATCAAGAAATTTGCAAGTGAAGTTGAAATACCTACCAGTCCAGCAGAAGTTATTGATGAAGCTATTAAGCTATGAGAAGAAAGAGCTGAGTTTAGATTCCATTTTTTACAAACACAGCAAGCAAGAAGAGAAGAGATTGTTAGACAAAGCGTGATTGAGCAAATAACTAAGTGAGCAGAACAAGTATGAGAAACTAAGAAATGATTACCTAAATATGATGACGCACCAGACAGAGCGCTTGATTCATTACTTGATGCTTTAGGTATGAGCAAGAAAAACGCTAGAGATGCGTTGATAAACAACTGATTTAGTGATGCTTCTATCACTGATATGCTTAGAGATATTAAGAAACCACTCAACGATGTACAAGCATTAAAGGCAATCACAGATTTAGTGAGAACAAACCAAGTATGAGCATGATACATACTAAAGAATCAAGTCTTTCAAAGGTTGTTCAATGGTATTCAAAAAAGAATACTAGATAGTAAGACATCTACAGAGCTTAGAGCTATTAATCCAAAGACAGGAAAGCCTGATTGAAGAATGATAGTAGATATTATTACAAAAGACTGAGCCATTGATAAAAAAATCAATGAGAGTTTTGGGTGAATGATTGATACACTATTAAAATCTATTACAAGTTTATGAGTAAGATGATTGTATGATGAAGAACGAAAGAAGGTAAACGAAAACTATCTTCAAAGATTTAATGAGTGAAATATATTCAAACCAAAAATACTTATAGATGGAAAAGAAAGACCAGTATCTAGTATACAGGCGTATCTTAGAGCAGTAAGAAATAATCTTACTGAAATGAATGTTAGAAATAATTATTCAATAGATGAGATAACGAAGGCAGCGGAGAAGGCTTGGTGACAAGAGAAATTTTTCTGAATATATTGAGAGCAACAAAGACTTCATGAACTCTATGAGTTCTTTAAAAACTATAAAGACGATATATCTTTCTATCGTTGAAAGTTTAATGAACTTGGTATTAATGGAAGAGAACGAGTACCAGATATATCAATGCTAACAAAAGTTGCAAACGTAAACGAAATGGTTAATAGAATGACTGGTGTTTGGGTGAATATGTCTAACTTAGAAGTGACTAGATTAGCACAGAGATTTGGTATAGAGCAATCTGCTAATCCAAAACGATACCAATTGTTAAGCCAAGTAAATAAGAACTTCAAGAAAGATGTTCTTTACTGATGACTCTATGATGAGAACGCATGGAGAACTTGATCAAATGTAATGACTCAGTTATATATTCTTTTTAATTACAACTGGGTAACAAGACCATTCGCTTGAGTACAACAGTTATGGAACAATAAAAAGTATGCGGACTCTTTGTATAGAGCTACTTGATTGCCATCAAACAAAGACCTTGATAAACTAGCAAGCGAGAAATTTGCAAAAGAGGTATTATGATTCGATTTAATTTCTGGTAAGTCAGCAGATGTTACGTTGGGTAGTAGAATCAACGGAGCACGATATAACTTCTCACAGCAAATTTCTTCACTATATCAAGCCGATAAACTATCATTAAATAATGCTACAAGGTCTTCGCTCGCACAAGCGTTCGCTCCATTGTATGATGCAGGTGGTACTGACGCAGTAAATTTAATGATAAAGAAAATGAGAAACCGAGAAGACTTCCTTGGTAAATATGATATGGACTTTAAATTGTTTGATAGTAAGTACAGATCAATTGAACATTTAAAACTTAAGGCGGTAGAATTGTGAGAAGACCCAACACAAGTATTATTAGAATACCACAAACAAAGAACTATGTACCATAATGAATTTGCTCCTATACATTCAAAGGCTCGTTCTGCTTTGTCTGCATTTTATGCTACCGACAATATCAGAGAGTTTGCATCTATCAGATTGACAGACGCTTCTGCAGTAAATAAGTATGTCTTCGCATTAAAGAAATGGTCATTGGCTAAAGCATGAGAATATGTATATAGACTTGCACAAGAAACAGACGGTACAATGACTGGCTTGTTGAGAAATGTAGTTAATGGTAAATCACCAGCTATCAGAGAAATGGCTATACAAATCGCTGAATACACAAAAGCGTGATGGATGTTTGAGAGAGCAAGTGGTGGTGATTATGAAGCAGAAGACTTGATGTATCAGATGTCTATACCAACAGTTGTCTTCTCTATGGCATTATTTGATGCTATGAACAAATGATTAAAATCATGAGTTGATATGGCTGAAGCAACCGATAGCGCTTGGAAGTGAACTCTTGATGGTGTAATAGAAACAATAAATTCTTTTATGGGTACGGCTTTCATCTACCATAAATGGTTCTTTGAATCATTAGGTAGAGGTATGGTAACAGCGAGTCAATATGAATGAACTGAAGACATATCTCCATTTGCTAAATGAGTAGAGGCTTTTCTAAATCATGCAATCATCTGAGCTTTAACTAAATGACAAGTAGATAGATATAGAGGTATTGAAATGAGAAGTGGATTAGGTGGTAATGATGTGTCAAGAACATTTGCTTGGTTAACTAATACAACCTCATCTGCAAAAGCTGAACAAGATCGTTTAATAGATAATCTTTATAAGGCGGATGCAGTATCAAGATGATATTGAGTAAAAGAAGCGTTGATGCAAGGTGTAAGAGATAACTCGTTACTCTCTTTCTTGGGTAAAATAATTTGATTAGAATATATGAAGCCTAGTATGCAATTTGTTGACCTTTGAATTGTTGGTAATGACGTGAAAGAGTGGTTATACTCTAAGAATATGAATCTCCTATTCCAAAAACATATCACAGATAAGGAAGCGTTTGGTAAGATGGTTGATAATATTACTGATGTTCGTACTATAGATAGGATAGCACAAAAGATGTGATGAACTGATTGAGATAATTTTGTTGAGAGACGACAACAAGGTAATGTTTCACAAGACGAATACATGAAACTAGTAAAAGAAAACGGAATCGTTCCTGAACTTCCTATCTGGACTTACATAGAACAACAATTAGCATTTAGTAGTTGAGTCGGTAAGGAGATAAGAGATATGCAATACGAACAATTGATTGATACTGAGGTTACAGATAAACTTGCGAATGATTTTGTACAGTTTGTAACAGAAAGAAAAATAAATATCACTAATGATCAAGGAGCTATACTAAAATTCATAAATGCTAAAACACAACTTGGTAGTAATTATGCAATGAGCGAATACATGAAGGCATACAGCAATTGAGTATGGAAGATCATACAGAATAATTATAAATTAAAGGATGTTAAGTTTTGATTTGAAGAAGGCATTGATAGAATACAAGCATATACAGATGTATGAGAAATATCTCCACAGTTTGTAACTGCGGTAGCTGACTATCAAAACATATTGAAGGATAGTCTATTTACTATACGACCAGATGTTGTATGAGAGAATCCATATATTGGTTTAGATATACAAAATAAGTACGTAGCACTTGCGCCTGATTTACCAGTAAAAGACAGAAGAAGTGGGTTCAGTGAATTTGTTTTTATTGAAACAACTGCTAATCTTCTCGAAAGAGATTGAGCTGTAAGCGATGAAGTTATGAATGTATTCAATACACATGCAAGTAGAATAATAAAAAGAATATGAGCAAACAAAGAATGAGGTTCTGAAGATAAACAAAATGCGGTAGCACATCTATTGAGAACAGCAAACAGAACACTTGATGTATTAGAAGAAAGAGATATGTCTTGAGTAGCAAAAGCATCTATGAGAATGTGATTAGCACATGCGTATACTCCAATGGTAGATTATATTAGTGAAGCAAATGAATGAGAATTTAATTCTCTCATGAAAAGAGTATGACCAGAGTTACAAATGTTTGTAGATTCAATAACAGGTTCTAGTCCACTTGATACTAAAACAGCTTTGGAATACGCAACAAATAAAGACTTATCATGATGAGGTAGTGGTAAATGAAAAAAATGAGCAAACGCAAAACCACAAAAGAAAAGACATGATAAAGAGTTACAGCTTGCGACAACAAAGATTAAAAACCTTGCTGGCAAGATACCTTGATATAAATACGCAGGTACAAATTGAAATGCTGTACCTTGATATAAACCAACCAAAAACTCACCACCTTCAAGAGAATTTGAGATTGATTTTTGAGACTTATCTATTAAAGTGTGAACATTAGGATGACCTGTGTGATGACCTGAATGATGAACAGGTAAGACACAAAGAATTAAATTGGCTAAGAGGTCTAGTTCAAATATACCTAGCAAGAAAAGAACACCGTTAAAGATAAAGAGTTTTAAAATTTAATATACCATGTCTACAAATTTATCTATGCTTAGAGAATTAAGTGATAAGAGGAAGACTCAGCAACAACAATTCCTTACAGTTTTATTGGATGAAAAAGATGCTGACATTGATACTCTTATCACTGACCTTGTATATATAGCTAAGAACGCAGAGAGACCTACACCTACCTGAGACATGGTAGATGATTACAAAACAAGGCTCACTGCAACAAAGTTATTGTTAGAGTTAAGATGAGATTATACACCTAGTAAACAAAGTATGAATGTTAATCTAGGTTTTGCCTCTTTATTTTATTGAAACAAAAAAGACAATAATGATTGAGAAACTGTTATTCAAGCTGGATAAGCAATACAAAAATGAAGCAGAGTTTACGTCTTGGTTTGGGCGTGAACTTAAAAAAAGGTCTTGATTTTTCCACAAAATTTCTGATGCTGACAGAAGATTAAAACCATTCGATGCAATATTTTGACTAGATTGAATAGTATGAGCAATAGAATTTAAATGTGTATCTACTGATAAATGTTATCCATATAGATTATTGAGATGAAGTTCTGAAAAGAATCCTTGACCACAAGTAAAGTGATTAAGAGAGTATCAAAATAATTGATGATTGTCGTTAGTTATTATATATAATAAAAAACATTGTGTTTATGATATATGTAACTTCCTGTATATAGATTTTAATTCTATTATTACTCATGCGTAAAAGATATACAACACAAAATTTATATAAAACAAATCTTACTAATCCAGTGAATTGAATAGATGATATCGGTAATACTGATGATGTCTTTACAATTACTGTGGATGAAACACCATTATCTACTTTGAGTGAATGATTTTTAGTTATTGATTTTAATATCCCAGATAAAAGAGATTTTATTAAATATCATGATGTAACATGAAATGTCTTCTCGTACTATAGGAAAGATAGAGACCTATTAAATAATGGTTCAAAAAGTATAAGACATAATGCGTGAGCATATGTACAAATAAATGTTGTCAAAGAATTTACTGAACACTTATTTAATAATGTTGATGATTTTGGATATATAGAAGACTTCTGAAATGATGATATTAAAGTTTATGGTTGATATGTAGACACTCCTACTTGACCTACATTGATAGCAGACGCTAGACTTAACTGACTTAGTAATGGTACTCGGTATATATTCTTTGATTATGCGGATAATACATTCAAGAAACTATCATCAACAAGTTGATATATAGGTTTTCAAGTTGCTACAATAGTAGTTTCTAGTGGTGACATTACATCTATAACAGATACTAGAACATTAGATTTGCCTGTAAGGTATGACCCAACAGTCTTTGACTTTGGTGCTGATTGAGAATTAAAATTAGTTGGTTCGCCTAGCATATCTGACGCAACTACTGCAACAAAAGGGCGTGTTAGATTATGAGATTTAACAGACCATGAAAATGCAACAGCATGACCAGTTGTGGTTACTACAGAGAACTTAGTTAAAACTTCTACAGGTGCTACTGATGAGAATAAAGTACCAATATTAGATGAGTATTGATATATAGATTGGAGTATGATTCCGACAATAATATTAGCAAACGCAACAGATAGTTGAACAGACACATATGTAACAACTGCTGATCCACCCTTATCTGAATATGTAACCTGACAACTTTTTACAGTAACTTTTGCAGAAACTAATACTACAACAACTCCTACATTGAATATAGATTGACTATGAGCAGTAACTATTACAGATAAAGATAGTGTCGCTTTAGCAGTATGAGATATTACTACTAATAAAATGATTTTAATGAAAGTATGAAGTGCATTTAAGATTATGCAAGAACTAACAGCAACTGCTACAAGACAAGGTATAACTACAAAAGCATGATGAACTAGTGCTGATTGAGCTTTATCTATCTCTTCTTGAACTACGACACTAGCAATTCCTGCTAATTGATATTTAGAAAAAAATTATACTAGTGTTAATATAACAGGGGGGACATTAAATTTTACATGAAATGGTGTTGTTGTAATAAAGTGCTCTGGTAATTTTACTATGAGTGCATGAACAATCGATTTAGATGGTATAGGTTGAGCATGATGAGCACCTTGAGGTTGAGGGGGAAGTAGATGATTAAACAATTTATTAGTATTACATACAAATGCTGGTTGAGCATGATGAGCACCTTGAGCTTGAACAGCGTGAGCATTATCATTTCAAGTTAATAATATTACTAATAGACTTTTTTCAGCAGGTGCTTGATGAGGGTGATGAGCAGCTTGAAACTGATGAGCATGATGAGCTTGATGATGATTGCTAATAGTAGAATGTGCTTGAAAAATAAATATATCTTGATGAACTATTAGAGCAAGAGGAATAGCTTGAAGTAACTGAACTAGTACCAACTGATGAGGTTGAGGGTGAGGTTGATGATGAGCAATAGTAATATTATGAACTGTATTAACAATAACTTGAACATTACAAGCAAATTGATGAAATTGATGAAATGGTTCTTGAACATCTTGAAGTGCTAACTGATGAGGTTGATGATGAGGTTGATTATGAGCTTGATGATCTTGATGATCAGTAACAGTAGCATGAAGTTCTTGAAGTGTATGATTTGCATATCCTTCTGGTATTGTAACATGATGAAATGGTTGAACTTCTTGAGTAAATACAATGTGATGATGAGGTTGATGATGAGGTTGATTTATATACGTTTCACAGTATTAAAATAATTTATCTTTCAAACATAAAATGGCATCACGCTACTCGGCAGAAAATCTAAAGACTTGTAGTCTTGTAACAGCAATTGACCCAATTGCTAATACTTGAGCTTGGGATACTGAGTTTGAGATTATTATAGACCTAGCTCCAGTCGCTTCTACTTGATGGGTTGTAGTTGATTTTAATAAAGCAAATAAGATAGACCTCATTCATTATCATCGCAAGAGCGGTAATACATTATACTATTACAGAAGTCAGAGAGATTTGCTATGACTATGACATTATAATGTAACTCATGATGAATGAGCTATAGTAAGAGTACACGATTTCGCTGAGTTTATGAATCACACATACAACAATATAAGTGAGTTATGATATGTAAAACAGTATTGACCGAACACAGTAATTGTATTTGGTGGTGATTTATGGAGAGTAGCTTCTGGCACTAGAGTTACTATAGCTGATACTACTATTACTTGATTAGCAGACGGCACACATTATCTATACATAGATTTTGCGGATGATACTATAAAAAATAATACAATAGTCACATGAATAAATACTTATCATTTTGCTACAATTACTATTGCATCTTGAGTAATAAATAATATACAAGATAAAAGAGCTTTAGTTTTATAGTTTTTTATGGCACAGTATGAATATGATAAACAAATAAAACAAATCACGTCTTTTATTCTTAAACTAAAAGAAGATATAAAGGATATGAATATTTTCATATTACAAAAATTAGAGAACGAAATTATGAAATGACAACTAGAAACTGTGTCAGTAAAAGAAAACTTACTAAAGGAAATAGAATGAATTAGAGAAGAAATAAATACTAGAGAAGAAATTGTGGCGATAGATAACCAAAGAATACAAGATACAATAACAGAATTATTCAGACCTATGGAAACAAAAATAAAAATCGTTTCTGATAATATGAGTTCTGTTTTTTCTTACATAAAAGAGATAGAAAGTAAAACGCTCAATGATGTTATTCTTAGCGCTAATTGAGTTATAGAGATACATAAAAAAGAAGTGCAAAAAGATATGCAAGATATATTTTTAAAAATAAAAGAACTTGTTACTTATGTTTCTGAAAATAATATATCAATAAAACAAGAAACAGTCTCTTTAGTATCTTCTATATCAGATAGATTAGATGAGTTTATTAGTTCAAATGATTTTTTTGTTAAAGAAGAAATTTGAAAAATAAAAGTATCATTGGATATAAACACACAAGAGATAGGAAATATAAATAATAAGATTACAAATGTGGTAATAAAAGAAATAGATAAATCTAAAGAAGAACAAAAGATATTGTGAGAAAAAATAACTGAGAATAAAAAGAACATAGAAAAAAATACTAAAGAAATCACAAAGGTTTCTAGTGAGTTAGAGAAAGTAAAGAAAGATGTTAAGAAGGGTATACAACCATGAAGTATGAGAATGTGATGACCAAAATGATACCCTTGATTATGAGTGCCTGCTTGATGAACAACTGGTCAGGTATTAAAAAAAACAAGTGATACTGATTACGATACAGAGTGGTGAACGTGAGGATGATGAGGTTCTTGAGATGTAGTATGACCTGCAAGTGCAACAGATTGAAATATAGCTTTGTATGATTGAGCGACATGAAAACTTATTAAAAATTCTACATATTCGCCAGCTAGTTTTGCACCTGCTTTATGATTAGATGATAACTATGTTACAGATGCAGAGAAAGCAGTAATAGGAAATCTTTCTTGAACAAATACTTGAGATCAAGATTTGAGCGGATACCAATTGTTGTCATGAAAATGAGCAAACAACTGATATGCAGAACTAGACTGAACAGGTAAAGTACCAGCTTCACAACTACCAAGTTTTGTAGATGATGTTGTATTAGTTGCAAACTTTGCAGCATTACCTTGAACTTGAGAGACAGGTAAAATATATGTAACTGAAGACACGAATCTTACATATAGATGGAATGGTTCTTGATACACAATCATATCAGAAACTATTGCTTTATGAGAAACCTCTAGTACAGCATACAGATGAGATAGATGAAAGATTGCTTATGATCATTCACAATTGACAAGTTGAAATCCACATAATGTAACAAAGACAGATGTTTGATTAAGTAATGTTGTAAATGTTGACACAACAACTACAGCTAACATTACGGATTCTATTAATAAAAGATTTTTAACTGACGCTCAAAAATCTATTGTTGATGCTACATCTTGAACCAATACATGAGACCAAGACTTGAGTGTGTTAGTACCATATAC
>ERZ724522.109-NODE-109-length-48121-cov-7.556547_pt1 | contig 48121 bp, 70 predicted proteins | sample MGYA00376055_ERZ724522 | MGnify/ENA primary metagenome ERZ724522 (study PRJEB28724, sample SAMN07190884) | wastewater metagenome | isolation source: effluent of sewage treatment plant in Hong Hong | place: Hong Kong | collected 2016-03-17 ... | reverse complement strand
TATTAATATTATCTTAGTTATAAATATTATTAATAATATTTCCTATTTACAACAAAAGATGAGTATCAACAATATTTTGAAAATGTCTCAGAAGAATCCGAAGAAGACGTGAACGCAATGAATTTATACATGGGTAAATACGCATTACATTCCGAAACAGAGTACACAGATACAGATGAAGAGAAGATTCTAAAAACATGGGAAGCTTTGTTTGGAAATAGAACACCAAATCCATCAGAAAAAATGGAATTCTATCACAGAATGAGAGTTGCAGGAATTGATGGAACATTAGTATTTAAAGTTTTAAAAGGAAAAATTTAATATATAAAAAAAATAAAAATCTATTATGAAAAGATTTTCAGATTTTCAAAAGAAAACTAAAAAAGTAAATGAGCAAGAATTAACATTGCCACAAAATACAGAAACAAAACCAGAGGAAACAACTAAACAGGAACAACCTGAGCCACAACCTCAAGAACAAAGTGAATCATCTCCAGTTAAATTCTTCTCTAAATTATTTGAGGCTAGACAGATGGCACACATTTTTCACCTACAAGTAAAATCAGAAATGGGTTCTGGACGGGAACACGATGTTTTAAACGATTTTTATGACAAATTATTAGAATTTGTCGATGATTTGATAGAAACCTATCAGGGACAATATGGTATAGTGGAAGGATACGAAACTATTGACTCATCAGCAACTGGTCAAATGAAATCTTTAGAATACCTTAAACAAACGGTTGATTTTATCAGATCTGAAAGAAAATCATTCAAAGATGAAGACACACATTTACACAATGTGGTCGATGAAATCATATCCCTGTTTTATAAAACAATATACAAGTTAACTAACTTGAAGTAATATTAAAATCCTCGATTTTTTCGAGGATTTTTTTTATCTTTTCTATTTTACTTGATGTCATCTTTGCGTTTGAAAAGCCGGGAACTGAAACTACATCATATGCCATTATGTATGGTACCCAAACATAACCAGGTTCAATATCTTTACCTTTTTTACCAATTAATTTATCCATACTAATATAGATAGATCCTACCACTTTTGTTGTAATCTTTCATAGAATTTACAACATTATCCATTTTATCAATTGATTCTGACAATGATCCTCTTATCAATTGTAAATTAGAAATTGAATCATCTATTTGATCATTTTTTGATTTAGATGTGCTTCTAAAATTATTTAATTCATTTATTAGAGAATCGATCATTTCATTTTTTTGATTAATGTGTGATGTCAATTCTGTCATTGATTCTATTATTTCATCAACTCTTTCAGTAGATAAATTTTGAATTTCATTCTCATTAAACTTCTTTATTCTCATAAGTAATTTTAGATTTTAATATATATTAAGTATGAAAAGATCAAAGAATCTAATTTTAGAATTTTCCGAATTCAATCTTCAAAGATTAAATCCAGATAGTGCACAAACATCTATTCACGTAGATGATCCTCAACTCTCAATTAACGCATTTGACAAACACGAAGATATTGTTAGAAATGCCATATCAAAACTTGGAATATTAACCAAGTCATTACAAAATACAACAGCTTATAGATCTCTCAAATCTAAGTTATCATTAGATGATCAAGATATTTCAAATCTTAAAATAATAAGAATAGTTAAAACAACAAGTTATAAATATGATGTCTATTTAAGCTTTAAAATTGATGAAGATGAATATTGGGGAGTAATCACAGATATTATATCAAATCCTGAATTTAAATCGGAAGTTTTTAAAGATTTTGACTTACTACAAACAAAAGAGTGGGTAATTAAAACAAAAGGATTAATTATTAAAGCTATAAAAAACTGGCTTAAACCACAATTTGGTAAATTTAAACTTGTAAATGACGAAGTGATTTGTTATTCTAATAAAACTGGTAAACAATTAGTGTTACCAAGAAATTCAATCATAGAGGTGTCAAAGTCATATGACAACAGATTGATATTTGAATATGATGGTGACTTCTATACAATCACTGGTGATAACTTTGTATATTTCAATTGGTGGTTTGAACCAGTCGAAGAATAATTATATCTGTCCAGATCCAGTATTAATAGCCGCACTGAAAGACACAACAGAGTGACCAGAAGTACCTGTCGTCGTAAATGCTTGTGTGAATCTTATAGTATTTGGCGTTGCAAATTCGATTAGTCCTGGATCTATACTAACTGCAGATGCACTAGTCAACATAGCAAGGCTCTGACCACTACCATTACCACCTGCATTTTGTGCAGTTATTACTCCACTAGCATTGACAGCGTATGCCGCTATAAATTTTTGAGTTCTAAATTGTCTTGGTGTGGTTGCCAGAACCGCAGTAAAAGTGGCTTCTATACTCACATAACAACTATTAGGCACTGTAAATCTACCTACTTCAAAAGTAGAATTAGATGATGATACGGCGACAAAACTACCATAAATAACTCTATGACCACCACCACTTGTAACAGTCGCAAAATTCTCACCACCAGAATTTGAATATATTGTATATAAATTTCTATCAATTTTATGAAAAGTATTTCCACCACTAGACCCATTAGCAAAGGTTACTAAAAAGGAATTATTATTAGTTCTACTAGCGATAACTGGATATGCTGATGAGTTAAGTCCTATATTAAAACCATCATTAGTACCAACACCACTAGTTGTGCCATTTGTCAATTTTATTAATGTTGTTCCACCATTACCTGAATCAATATGAAGTCTTGAATTTGAAGCAGGAATCACTATATTATTACTACTTGATATTAATAATCCAGTCGATGTTAACATCATTTTTTGACTACCTGCTATAGTAAAACCAATTCTATCATTGGCTGGATGATAAATACCTGTTAGATCATTATACCACCAAGTATAATCTGGTGTAGTTTGTGTTGAAAATGAATGTGTAGCTCTTATGTAAGCCGCTGATCCAGTGGTATCATTATCATTAAAAGTTAGATTTTTATAAAATCTTATTAAATTTGGATAGTAAATAGCTGCAGTATTTGTAAGGTTAACATCAGAAGTTATCATAGAAGATAATGATGACGCGGCTCTATTTAAAATCCAAAGTTCACCATTTGATCTAAATTTGATACCACTAGATCCATCATTTACACTAAAATATTGATCTGTTCCATTATTAAACCAGTTAGATGCTATTATATTATTTTGAGAACCCTTATGAATAACAACTGGTGCAGATCCAGTATTGTCGGAATTAACTTGAAAAGCCTCTTTCAAATCTGAACTTGTATTTAAATTTATACCAACTCTACCTTTTCTATTTGATGTACCATTAATAACAAAAAGTGGAGATGATGTCAATCCTAAAGTAGATGACCATCTTGAAACATAACCAGTATCACCAGCTCCTGAAATATCAGGTATGGTCCAAGTTGATGTTGATGAACTCCATACATATGTTTTTCTATCACTTGTATCAAATACTCTTAATCCATCGTATTTATATGATATAGCATTTCTAGCAGTTGATCCACTCGCAACAATTCTAGAATCAATAGGAAGTGATATATTTACATTAAACTGATCTTGAATATTAATTGCCATAGTTAAAAGTTAAATTTATAATTTTGTGTAGATGGTATCGTAGTTTCCAAAGTCTTTCTATATATGTAATATTGTCTTCCAGTCCATCCAAATCCATCTTGACTTGATAAATTCTCTGTTGAATATGTCCAAACTCCTGATGACCCGTGTGTATATTCTACATAATCATTTCCATCTAAAATAGACGAAACCGTGCCATATAAAGAAGGATAACAGAAATATAAATATCCAGTCCCACTTAATGCTAAAACTTGATCAGTTCTATTATCGATTCTTTTTGTGAGGTTATTAAGTATAGAATTAAATCCACTATTAACGTATGTAGCATTAAATCCATAAAAATATGGCCAAACAAATTCAATTGTCGTTGATGCTGTATAAGACTGTGTTCCATCATTTGGTGTTGATGAAAAAGTAAAAACATTATATCCAGTGACACTTGAAATATTTGTATTTGATATAGCAACACTTGTATTAAATGTCTGTGTTAAAAGACCAACACCTGATAAAGTAGCACCCGATGTATTTAAAACCACAACACCATTTCCATTTACTACTCTAAGAGCATTTTGAATTATATCTTGAGTTCTCTTTGTTAAAGTATAAGAATAGTTTATTGTATATCCAGATACATGATCTCTTTCTAATGTTCTATTTGGTTGTAAAGATGTAGTTATATTTATTACAGAAACCGGTGGTAAATAAGGATATAACATTTGACTTAATAAATCGTGTAATGATACATTACTAAAAGTAGATCCTAGAGGAATTCCACCAAACGTAGCAACAGTTGGATTCAAATTTGTATATTCTAAAGGATTACCATTAACTAAAACTGGACTACCTACTATACTTGTAGTTACACCAGGAGTGCCAAGTGTATTATTACTAGATTGATATGTTAATAATTCGATATTACCACCACTTCTAACCGCTAAAAATAAATCTGTGTTTGATGAGGCAGATGGTGATGCTATCATTGAGCTCACATCCGCAGTGGACGGCCAGTTCAAATTATTAATAGTCACACTTGCCGAAGATCCACTTTGAATATTTATAGTGCCATAAGTTGCAGGATTAACAATACCAAGTGCCAAATATGGATTTGCACCAGAAACATAAGTGCTTGAAATATAAGGTGATGATGTCCAAAGAACTGAAGTAGTACCAGCTAAAATACTCATTTTAAAATTTTGAGAAACTGCTGTGTCAGACTTTGTGTTATATAAAAATATGTCTGTATCCGAATTAAGAAGTGAGGTTGACATAATGTTCAATCCAGATATTTGTTTCTTTCCTAAGAAGACTTTTTTATCTTTTACATCATCTCTATCAATACCTATATAATCGGTTGTACCATCATTTGTGTATCTAATTACCGAACTTTCCCAAGTAGAAAAAACAGCATCACGAACATCTCTTGGTGTTATCTCCTTTGACGTATTATCTGGCAAAAGAGATAACACATCACTTATTGTAGTCTTTGATTCTGCATAATTTGTTGATGCTGGATTAATACTATAAGTAGGGACCATTTATAAAAGTCAATTTTTAGTATATATATTAAAAACTAAATCTACAACATGAACTTCCGAAAAATAAGTGAAAACTATTATGAATTTAAAATTGATGATGAGGTATTATCAATTAGTATTTCTAAGTTTTTATTTCATAACATATCATTTGAACTAAAAAGAGTAACTGACACAGGAAAAAGTGTTAATCTTATGAAAGCTTTTAATATAATTAAAGAGATAATACTCAATTATGCCAAAGTCAGAACAGAGATAAATGAAGCCATACTTGTATTTTATCCTAATGATAAAATAGACAGGGTAAGATGGATCAACCTATGTGAGTTCTATATAAAAAGAAACTCAACAAAAGTCTCAAGAATAGAAGATTTTATTTTAGCATTCCAGATCAAATAAAAAATCAAGCTTCATTAAATCTTTAACTTTAATAGTCTTTAATCCTAATTCTTCAAATTTTAATCTCTCAAAAGGAATTTCATTTTCAACATTCATTAGACTAGACATTTCCTCGGAAAATTTATCAACATCTTCCAAAAAAACAGCATCAGGTATCTCATTGTCTAAATCATCTTTTGGTCTTATTATTTTTCCAGACTCATCTTTTTTAGACCATTTTTCCAAAATTTTTTGTTCAGTTTCAGTTTTAGACTGAACTATATCCGAAATATATTTTACAATTCTAGACAATTTAAAAGCGGCTGCCGCATTAATATCTTCTTCAATTATTTTATTTAATGCGTTAAGTGCATCAACCGATAGTTGAGAATTTTTTACTCTAATTGACATTACTATTTTTTTTATTTTTTATATTTTAAACTACGACAATTGTTGAAGTCTTTGAATAGATAAGTTATAGTATTTCTCATCTCTTTCTACACAAATATATCTTCTATCTGTGAGATGACACGCCACAGCTGTGGTGCAAGTCCCTCCAAATGTGTCTAAAACTAAATCTCCAGGTTTAGAATGTTTTAAAACTAAGCTCTTAATCAATTCAAGAGGTTTTTGAGTTGGATGTTCTAATCTCTCTTTACCATGGCAAAGTGGAAAATTATAAATCCCATTATCATATTCTGAATTAAAAGTCGGATTTTTGTCTTTAACAAATGAGAAAAAATATTCAGAACAATTAGATAAGTAGTTAACTTTAGAATTAACCGGAACTGGATTATTTTTTAACCATTGACCAATTCTCGGCTGTTTAAATTTATTCTGTGAGGCTATTTCTTTTATAAAAGATGATTTCCAAATATCAAAAAATAGGACCAATGTTCCACCCTTTCTTAAAACTCTATAATACTCTTTAAATAATTGTTCTAAATCTATTTCTGTGTCCCAATATCCAAAATCAATTGAGATTTGATTAAACTTAGAAAGTTTACCAGATTTAAAATTAGAATTACGTGATATATCATAAGGCGGATCTGTTAAGATTAAATCTACAGATCCGGATTCCATCTGTTTCAAATAGTCAAAACAATCACTTAAAATTATCAAGAATATAATTATATTTTAATTATATATACTTTGACATGAAGCTTCTATTAGAATTTAAAGACTATAGTGATCTATCTTTTATCAAAGATACCGTAGAAGATGTTATTCTATCTGAAATCGAAGAATCTATTGAACCAGTAATTCATCGATCAATTATTGCAATATCTGATGGTGAAGTTACTTGTCACGATCTTAAACGAAGTGAGTATAATAGTAGTAGTAGTTTAGATTTTAGAAGTTATTTAGTATCATTTAACTATAGAATAGAAAAAGAGGATTTTAATAACATATCATCAAAAATTGAATCTATACTATCTTTAGAGTTTGATGAAAAAATAAAATGCACCAATTTACAATTTTTTCCAATAAATGAATTTATAATTTGTAATGCAGATGAAATAGAAATTTTAGATTCCATATGTAATTTTGAATACACAATAGAAGATAAATTATATGAGATAAAGGATAATGAATATTCATCAGTAATTAACTTAACAATTAATGATTTTGAAAACACAAAAGGCATAACTATTTGGATGAGAAAATACAAAAGTAATTTTGGAGTAAACCTAAGATTAGAGAGAGAAAAAATAGAGTCAAATTATTTAAATTATAAAATAACAACATCGTTCTTCTTCTTTAATAGTGCAAGGGATCTACCAAATAGATGGATACAAGAAATTAATCTGGAAAAACCTGAGGGATTTAGACAAAGTGATTTAAATATTAAAAATTGGATTGAAAGAAACTTACATCCAGTTCATGGAGACGTATTTTCAGAATTAAAAAATATTGAGAATAAAATATCCGAACTAAACTTAAAATTTAAATTAGATCTTGGTGTAGATCCAAACGAAGAAGGTAAAAGATTAATCAATATGATTAGAGAAAAGGTCTTTCCTATTTTCTCAAATAAAGAGACTGAAAATATATCAAATCTCTACGGGCAATTTAAAAAGTTAGAAGAATATGGAATAGAAACTGAGTGGCAACATCAAGGAAACTATTTTTATTTATTTGATATAAATTATAAACAAAGACATTATATAATAAATGTGAAATATGATCTTAAAGAAAATTTAGTAAAAGTTGAATTAAAAGATAAAAATATAACTGACACAGTAACAATAGAGGAATTATCAGATACTATTTATCTAATTCTTCAAGAAAATTAAATAACAAAATGAGTCTAATTTCAATAATCAAAGGAATTCTTAACCTTCAAAAGAAAATTGAAGTGAAAAAATTACCATCTCAAGGAATTTTCTATCAAGATGATTTCGAAATATCTATAAAAAGAGCAGATATTGAAGATGTAATCGAGTATGAACACAAATATGACAGAGAAGATTTAAGCTCCGTAATTCAAAGACTTAAAAAAATAGTTGAAAAAAATGTTATTTTATCTAAAGGATATACATTTAATGATATTAAAAGTATTGACATCGTATTTCTATTCTTAGAAATTGTAAAATTCACAAATAATAAACCAGTCACACTTTACTACTTTAATAATCTCAAAGGAATCGAAGAAAAGATTGAATTTGAAACTAACACATTTAACTACTTTAATTTGGATGAATCTATAAAAAATAGTTATAATAAAAAAACAAAGGAAATTATAATTGATGGATATAAATATTCAGTACCTTGTATTGGTGTTGAAAACTCATTAACTCATTTTTTAATTCACAAATCTCAAACCCCAAATTCGCAAATTTATAATGACTATTCATATGATTTCTTATACTTTTTAGGACATAAATCAAATTTATCATTTGAAGAAATTGAAAACTTAATTCAAATATTTAACTTTGACATGGATGAATATGATCAAAGAAAAATTAGGAAAATAGTTAAAGATTTATCTATTATAGGTAAATACTCTTTGAAAAAAGATTATCAAATAATTGATGTAACTGCCAAAATAGATCTAGGTACGATTTGGAAATAATATCTTAATATATAAGATAAACCTTAGTTATTTATGATACTAAAATATATTGACTTTATAAATGAAGAAAAGGAAGAAATAGATTTCTATAAACTGAACTTTAAAGTATATCATTTTAATTACGGTTATGACTTTACATTTTTATATAAAGACGAAGAAATAGGTTATTGTGAGATTTACTATAATAATACTTTATACTATGAGGATACATTATTTGAGCTTGGTTTAAACAAGAGAGACTACAAGAAAGATTATTATTATTTACATTCTATCGGATTAAATAAAAAATACAAAGGATTTGGAATCGGAAAATATCTATTAAATAAAATAATGAGTGATTATAATATAAAAGGAATATACTTATATGCCTTGAAAGATCATCCTTTTTGGTGTAAAGTTGGAAAAAAGGTTATTCCAACCAAAAAAGTGGTTAGCCCATATTGTGTCTTCATTTATAAACCATAATTTAATTAATTAAACATAACGTCCGATGATAAACAATCGTTTTAATGTTGTTTATCATTTGTTATATTTAGTGTTTTAAAACTTATACAAATTAAAAAAAATATAAAAATATGGAAAAGATTATTTTAGTACATTACATCAATATTGGTAATATTGATTACAATGATGTTAATAAGTTTATGGAAGAGATTACAATTAAATTCTCACCGAAAGAAGAAGATAATATAATTTGTTATCAATAATTTAATTTCATTGTTTCTAACGACTGGGTGTATATGTAGGTTTTTTGATTTTAAACTTTAATATATACTAAAAAATTATATGAAGATTCTAAATTGGAAATTATTCTTAGAAGAACTTGTTGGTGAGAAACCTATTGAATCAATAGAATCATACATACAAGGGATGTCTATGACGATTCAAGACAAATTATTTTTCTTAGATAAAATAAATTTTGACTGTATAGTTGATTTTGGGTGTGCAGATGGTACGACTCTTTTTGAAATACAAAAAAGAAAGCCAAATGTTAAACTAATTGGTTATGATTTAGATGATCAAATGCTACAATTAGCGTCTGATAAAGTCAAAGGTGCCTTCTTAACATCTAAATGGCCTGAGATAATTGAAGAAATTAAAAGTCACAAAAGGGTAGTATTAAACCTTTCAAGTGTAATTCATGAAGTTTACTCATATTCACACCCAAGTGCGGTAAAAGTATTTTGGGAAAATCAAGTCTTTGGTGATAGATTTAATTATATCACTATCAGAGATATGATTCCATCTACTCAGTTAGCTAAGAAAGAAATACACACATTTGAAGAAGATGTTATTAAAGTAAAATCAAAATCCGATCCGTATTATTTAGATTCATTTGAAAAAAAATGGGGAACAATCGATGATGACTACAGAACTTTCACACATTATATACTAAAGTATAGATTCACAGATAATTGGGAAAGAGAGGTTAATGAAAATTACTTACCTGTATCATTAGAAACATTAAAAAAGAAAATTCCTTCAAATTATTCAATAGTTTATGAAGAAGATTTTATTCTACCATTTTTAAAACAAAAAGTAAAAGAAGATTTTGATGTTGTCATGACTCACTCAACTCATACAAAAATGATAATTAAAAGAAATGATTAAGAATTTTAATAAGTTTTGTGAATCGGTATCTTTAAATTTTGAACAAAGCGAAGAATTTAATAAAATTAAAGATAAACTTAAAATACCAGATGAGGTAATTAAAGATTATTTTATTGAATTGATTGATGAAGGTAGTGAGATAGATATAAAACATACAAGTTCAACAATAAACGGTGTAAAATTATATTATAATGTAACTATATTTAAAAATATACAAAATCCACAGAGCAAATATTCAATATCAAATCAAGATTATCTAAAATATATGAATGAGCAGATAAATTTTGTTAATACATTCAACTCTTGTGTAGATCGATTTAGTCAAGCGGAAGATATAAAAATAAACTTCAACAATATAATAAGTGTTCCATTTTGGGGAACCGGAAATAATAATACAGAATTTGGCATATTATCTCAAACAATATCATTCAATCAGGAAATTGAAACAGATGAATATAAAAAAGCTAAAAAAGAATTTAACGAAAGAGATAATCCTTTAAGAAAAAGCGTAGATAGTGTTATAAATATACTTAGAAAAGAAGGAGTAAAAGAGGCAGAACAACTAATAGATGTACAAAACGCAGACACATACTGGATGATTGGATTTATGACAGATGATGAAATATTAGTAATTGCAACTTGGGATGAAGAAAGTGGACTAATCTATGATAAGCATGATCTCTCAGATGCTATAGAATCCTATAATAGAGGATATTGTGATGAGTATTTAGGTAAAAAATAAAAAACCCTCTTTTTAGAGGGTTTTTTATTGTTAGAAAATCCTGAAAGGATAGAAAAAAGAAAATAAAGAAGTCAGAAAACCAAAATCATAATTAGATTTCTATACCTTTAATTTCATTCAATAACGCATTTTTATCCTTCTCAAGAAATTCCATCACCTGAAAAACTTTATCGGAGAATCCGGCTAAAGCGCCTTCATTAAATGGTTTTAGATATTTCATATCATATATATTAAAAACAAAAAAACCACTTTTATTCATCGAATAGTATAAAGGAACTACCATATACTTAATATATATGTTATGATTTTTGAAGAAGTTATAAAATTACCAATTAGAGAAAAGATATCAAGATTTAAAAATACTGAACTTAATCTTGAACTAAGAAATAGAACATCATTCTTACCAGAAGATTCTGGTATTGGTGAGAGAGTATATTGCATTGATAATAATATAAAAAGTAGGATATTATGCTATTGTGGAAATCCAGTTAATTATCTAAAGTATAGCATTGGTTATTCTAAAAGATGTTCCAAAGAATGTAGCTGGAATGACCCAGAAGTATCAAGAAAGAGAAAGAAAACCTGCATTGAAAAATATGGAGTTGATAGTTTCACTAAAACAAAAGACTACATAGAAAAAACTAAAAAAACAAATAACGAGAAATATGGAGTTGACTTTTATTTCCAAAGTAATGAAATTAAAGACATAACTATCAAAAAGAATATTGAAAAATACGGTGTGCATCATCATATGAAATCAAAAAAATTTATTAAAGAGTTTAAGGAAAATAACATCAGAAAGTTTGGAGTTGATAATGTTTCAAAATTAGATTATATAAAGGAAAGAAAAAAGGAAACCTTTAATAAGAATTACGGAATCGACCATATATTCTCATCCAATGATATAAAAGGTTATTTTTTTGAAAAAAAGTATGGATACAATCCATATATACCAAAAGAAGAAAAGAATAATTTTCAAGTTTACAAAGATGAAGTATGGAAACTAACATACAGAGTTAAGAAAAAGCTCATAGATAATTGGAATGGATATGACTATTATGATAATGAATTAATAAAAGATAATTACAATCTACATCATAATGATAATAATTACCCATCAATTGATCATAAAATATCAATATACTATGGATTTATAAACAAAATTGACCCTTCTATTATAGGAGATATAAGTAATCTCTGTATAACAAAAAGGTCAATTAATAAGAGAAAAGGAGTCTTATCAGAAGACGAGTTTAAATTTTAACCGACTTAATCTCATTTATAAGATCATTCTTATCGGTCTTTAATAAGTCAATTATGTCAAATACCTTTTCAGAGAATCCAGCTAAACAATAAACTTGTGATTCAGGAAACTGTAGCGTTCCATGACCAGCAAGATCCCAGGAGAAAACATGGGGGTTACAATTAAACTTTCTCTTATAATCATTGAACTCCTTAGTAGGTGTTGTATATCCAATCCAAGATTGAAAATCAGATAATAGAACAATATTATCATATGCCTTTTCAGCCCGTTGGAAGACAGACCTAACGTTAGTACCACCACCTGTAAATCTGAATGAATTCTTAATAGATATCACAGAATCATTTGGATTGTAATTCACATAACTCGCATGATTTGCAAATGTCATAACATCACAATTATTAGATTTAGCTAAAATAGCGCCGAATAAAGACGCGATATCAGCTGGTTTACCTCTCATTGATCCAGAAACATCAATCACTACCAATGTATCACCATCAAATACTGGAACATTAGATACTGATATACCTAAAGCCTTATCGATAGCAACCATCAATTCACGAGTTTCTTTAGATGGTGCGAATCCGTAATTGTTTTGAATTTCATCATAAGCTGTCTTAAATCTGAATGGAAGAACTCTACTAGACTTAATCATTCTTTCATCTGTTAAAATATCACAAGCAAGTCCTACATATTGTGGAGCCTGATTTAAGATATTTCTAAGATTTCTTAGAAGAGCAAAATATCCAATTTTCTTGGTAGTTAAAAGTTCACCCCAAGCATCAGCCTTTAATTGACCTAATTCTTCATCATTTGAAGCCTCTTGGCCAGCCTTTGATAGCTTAGATTCCCAAGTATCAGTTGATTTTAATTCACCAGTTACTAATTTAGAAAGAGCATCTTTATTAGATGAGTTTGGAACAGGATGTACCAAGTTAACAACGTCAATCAACTTAACTTCTTTATTCTCACTTCTGTATTTACCGAGTTGATAATCATCAAACTTATCAAAAGCTGAAGCAAATCCTTTCTTCAAAGCATTTGGAAACTTAGGATTATTCTTATCAGTCTTGTTATTAATATAATAAGACATAATTTCAGTCATGTCATCAACACGAATAACAACTTTATCATAAAAGTTTTTTGACCACTCTTGGCCTGAAACTCTTGAGGTAAGTTCACCAGCAAGTGCGTGGGTGATGCTTCTCATACCAAATTTATCACGTGCAAAAATAGCTGCCTTTGCGGCAAATTTAGGATCAACTTTACTTAAAAGATCTTTCATTCTATCTAATGTATCATTAGATTGACGATAAAACTGATCATTTACAAATGATGTAAGAAGAATTGATATCAATTCCAACTCATTTGTTTGTTTGTAAGCTTGACCACCCGCAAGGTTAGTTGTAAGTGTCTTTTGCTTTGGAGCAGTTGAATTAAATTTACTCATAGATATTTATTTCTAATTATATTTAGAATATTAAAGAAAGTTTATTTTATTTCTTTTGTTTTTTCAATTATAACTTTTTCTATAAAAGAACTATAATTTTCTATACCGTTTTCTTCACAATATTTAATCCACATTTCATATACTCTTGGATCAACTGAAAATGATATTGTTTTCTTTTTATCTTCTTCTTTCTTTACTTTACTCATAATTTATAAATTCTTTTAAATAATTCTAATATATCTGATGATTTTTCTGTATCGGTGAAAATTGAGATATACTTTTTAGGAATTCCTCTTTTTCTCCAATTTGATACGGTCGGTCTTTTGACATGGTAATATTCTTCTAATGATTTATCATATAGAGAACGTATGTAAAATTCTATAAATCTAAGGTATATCATTGTATAGGACTATTTTCATCTCTACTAAATTTTATCTTTGGAGTATTCGGATAAGTATCAAAATCAACAATGGCGGATATTTTATGTATATTTCCGTCAGATAGTATAAATTCTATATTATTTTCATATTTGACGTTTAACATCTTAATTATTATATTCATCTGAACCTGGTGTTCCTTTAGATTCTCCATACTTTTTAATAGAACCATTTAATTCTTTATATGAATTTACATTATCAAAGACACCATCTTTGGAAATCTGATATATTGATAGGTGTGTTAGTCTCATATTTTATTATAGTTATTTAATCTGTAAAGATAGAAAAATATTTTCAAAAAAAATAAAAATTATTGTAAAATTATTGTTTTTGACTTTAGTTATTTAATATATACCATAAAAGAAATAGATGTTATGAAAAGAAAAGTTAAAATAAAAAAGGTAAATGCTTCAATAACTCTTGATCCAAAAGTTTTAGAAATTGTGGATTCAAATTTTTCAAATAGATCAAAATTTATAGAAAGTATAATAGTAGAGGAATTATATAAAAATGAGTTCTTCAGGGAAGAATTGAAAAAAATAAAAGTTATAGTATGAAAACCTGTATAGATTGTTTAGAAACAGATCAGAATTCATTTAAAAAATACACAAGAAAAAGATGTATATCTTGTTATAATAAAAATAATAAAAAATATAATGATGCAAATAGAGAAAGAATTAGAGAAAGACAGAAAAAGTATCAAAAGGAAAATAGAGTTAAATTAAACGAAAGGAGAAGAGAATATGTAAAAGAAAATAAAGAATTGGTATTAAAAAATTTGAAAGATTTTAAAATTAATAATCCAAATTATTATGCTGAATATTCTAGAAATCGATATAACACAGATCCAATGTTTAAACTTAGAAGAAGCTTTAGGAACTTAATAAAATTAGCATTCCGTAATAAAAAGTCAGAAAAATTACTAAAAACAGAAATAATCTTAGGTTGCACATTTAATGAGTTTAAAATATATTTAGAATCAAATTTTGAAGACTGGATGAAATGGGAAAACAAAGGATTATATAATGGTGAGTTTAACTATGGTTGGGATATAGATCACATTATACCATTATCAAGTGCTGTAAATTATGATGACTTAATAAAACTAAATCATTATTCAAATTTACAACCGCTTTGTAGTAAAGTTAATAGAGATATTAAAAGAAACAATTTTTGTTAAAAAAGACCAGATTCACTAAGTAAATCTGGTCGTATATAAAAATGTTGCAAACAAGTAAATCTAGAGTGAGATTGTCATCCGGACTCATCCAGAGTCTGGGACCGATATTCTTTAGGATATACATCTTATCCTATCCTTTATTTACAAGAAGTGATAAATTCTTGAATCCTTTAAGAGAATTACTCTATCCTTTTTCACCGAGTAGCTTATTGTTTCACTACCGATCTGATTGCTTGGATTAGCTTTCAGTCCTTCTGTGTTTAATTGAATTGTATTCGAAGTAACTCAATCTATCACTATGTTTGCTATAACATTCAATATATAATGACCAGAGATAATTTTTTAAGAGTGTTTTTTCAATCCATACGAAGTAACTCTCAAAATCACTACTGGGTTATTTTTGATTGTTTATCTTTTATTTTTAAATTTTAAAAAGTTTAAAATAGTATCAAAAATTTTTTAAAATTTAAACATATTCAGATGTAGTTATATATGTGTGTCAAAATTTAAAAAAAATCAAAGGTGGATTTTTTATACAATTGCTGATGGTGGTGGAGGTGGTGGTCCATTATAACCCTTATTTCTCTTAAGTATCCAGTGAGTATTCTCCCAAGCTTTAATTTCTTCATCTAATTTTCTCAACTCCTCAATTGTTTGAGAAACTTCAAATTCTTTTTGAACAAGATCATCTCTCATTTTTTCTAAATTAGACTTTTCTGAATCTATTTCTTTCCACTCTTTTTTCATTTCAGACTTTTGAGTTTGTATATTCTTCTTTTCTTTATTCAATTCTTGAACCTTTTCTTCAATTTTTGATTTTGCAGATTCTATTTTAGAATTAACAACTAAGTCAATAGATTTTTCTTTTTCATCTAACTCTTCCTTCAATTTCTTTAAACTATCTTGCTCAGATTCAATTTTTGATTTTTCTTCTGATACATAAGATTCAAACGAACTTTCTTTTATTTTAAAATTGTTAGTAACATTTTCTATTTTATCATTAATATCTTTTTCTAAATTATCCAACTCTAACCTTTTAGATTCTACTTCTTTTTGTTTTTCTAAATAAGACATCTCCAACTCCCTCATCTTATCTTTAAACTCATTATCTTGAGTAATTAGATTATTCTGAAGCTCATTTTCTTTATCAACTATCAATTTCTCTCTGTTATCAAGATCTTGATTTAACTTTTCGATTTCAATTTTTCGATTTTCAAAATCTTCTATCTTAATATCGATTTCTTGACTGAGTTTTAATTTTTCTTTTTCTTTATTTTTATCTCTAAAAATAACATTAGCGCCAACAACCAGTGATATCGCAAGTGGATCAAATACCAACATTAGTGCTATAATGAACCAGTTTATAACCTCATCCATTGATTTACCAGTTAACTTAGCAATATATTTTAATGGACCTATCTCACCAGCTATATCAGTATTTGTTTCTAAATCTAACTTTTTTAAGTCTATTTTAGTAATAGAGTCATTTAAAGCAGTCTCAACAAGTAATATATCATCTCGTCTTTTTTGAGACGACTTTAATTGTTCCTCATATACTTTTCGATTAGCAGCAGATGTTGTCGTTATTATATTACCATTTCTATCTTTAGTCTGAATAAAATTATTAGAGACACCCTTTGTTAATTCAAATATATTTTGATTCAATCTATCTTTTTCAGATCTGGCATCATTTAGTTGCACTTGAAACATCTCTCTTTTTGTATCTAACACTTTAACTTGTTTATCTATATTCTCAACTTTATTTAAAGTATCAGAATAGGCAGATGATAGATATCCATAAATACCAGCCGAGGTTATAGACATCAATACAAATAGTGCTATAAAATAATAAGTCTTTAAAGCTCTATTTAATTTACCCCAATATTGATATAACAATGATGCAAGTACTAATTTAGCTATCTCTAAAGACGCCATCATTATCATAACTTGAACACTTGCACCGGAAAACATCTTTCCAAGACCAGTCACTGAGTAAAAAGCTGCTGATAATGACACAGAAAGTGCAGATATAACAACTAAATACGGTAGTAATTTTTTTTCCATTATATTTTAATTATTTCTTTAATAGCTGAGTTTATATATTCAATATATTGAATGCTATTATTTATGAGTTCCGCAAAATTCTCCATTTCATTACGAAGTAAACCTAAATCATTAGTATTATGTATAAAAAGAAGACTATCTATATACTCTTCTTTTTTATCTAAAGTATCTAAAACGATGTTTAAATTATATAAACACTCTTTAACACAACGACTAAAGATCGTTGATTTTACATATCAAATTCCTTTTTAGGAAAATTATAAAAAATCAATATTGTTTAATTTATTTAAATTATATTTAAATTTTGTGTTATTTAATATCTTTGTGATTGAAGATATATGTATCTCATACACACTTTCATACGAGTCAATTTTAAAAAATGAATTATCATAATCAGTTTCTACAACAACACCTGTATAATTTTTATGATTACCAAGTGCATCAACGTGTGTAAATTCTAACTCTGTTCCTTCATAGATATTTCTATTTGTAATATCTTTAGAATTGGAATTTTTACCAATATGATCCTGTAATTCTACAATTATTAGATTTCTCCATTTATTATCTAATAACTTGAACATATTAAATAGATTATCAGAAAAATAAACTGATAACTCATTAAACAATTCTATGTTTGTAAATCCATCTTGTTCTAGATTAACTTTTAAAAGATGATAATAATGGTTAAAATCAGACTTTGATGGCTTTCTACGGTTATTTAAAAAGTTTATTGTTGTATGATTTAACAATACTTGATAAACTTTTTCTTTAACATTTTTTTGTCTGATATAAAACTCATTATCATGTGATTCAACATAGAAAAAAGATGATTTATCAACTTCAAATTTTTCATTGAAGTACATACCAGTATGGTCAAAGTCCTCTTCTGAAATATTTTCTTCTTTTTTTCCTTTAAAAATTGAGTCATATTTCAAAGAGTGTTTTCCTTGAACCTTATGTTTTGATAATACGACTTCTTCCTCAGTTTCTAAACTCTCGACATTCTCATCATCTGAAATCTCTATAACAATATCCAAATTATCAGAATCATCTGATATTATATCACCTGGATCATCATTGTTGTCAACTTCTTCTTCTTCCTGAACCTCTTCTTCCGTACTTTGAATTTCATCAAACTCATCAAAGTTATCATCATCTTCGTCATCGTACTTTTTCTTTTTCGACATATAATTAATTATTTTTTATATTTTAAATATATATACTTATATGAAAAGAGTGGAAAAAGTTATCTCAGACCATATTTTAAAAATAGAAAAAAATGGTCTAAAAGTACTATATACTATGAAGAGTACCATATTTCAAGCTTATACTTAGTTTTAGTTTCTTTGGCTTTTACCCAAAACGACTTCCAATGATTTTCTATTTCAATATTCACAGCGTTTTTATGACATTGCAAAGCGTATATCGTGTCAGTCAAGTCAAACATATCTTTTTCATATTCAAACTTTTCCCGACTAATTTGATATAGCTTTACATATTCAGCAACAACTTTTAATAGAATATTGTAGTCTATTAAACTGAAATGTTTTATTTCGATTGATTTGTTCATAATTGAGAAATTAAAATTACTTACAATTGATCAATAAATTGATCATTTTCTAATGTTAGATAAGTTGGATTTAAAGTCAGTTTAATCTGACTCTTTAAAAAATCACCATCCCTTTGTTTTAACAATTTAAATCTATAAATATTTAGTCTTTTCATCTCCTCAGTTCTAATTATAGCGAAAAAGCTATCGGCCGTTTCAGCGATTGCCTTACTTTCTGGTACACTTTCCAGTGTAATATCGGATGCATTCCACGCATCCTTAGAAACTTGTACACCAGTAATAATAGGACACTTATATTTAGCACCAAGAGCTCTCAAACCCTCCGCTAAATGTTTACCTTTCATATACAAATTATCACTAAGTCCTTTTACAGCCGCAACTAAAGTAATATAATCAACAATAATTAGGTCGAATTTAATACACTTCTTTTGTTGAATCTTTTGAATATAGTTATCAAAATCATTTATAGTTGCAGTACCAGCTGCCCAGAATTTAGTATAAATTTTACCAACCTTATTAGTAAATAAATCACCACCTTCTTTCATAGAACCAAGTGACTTGATTTTTTTCCTAATGAGTTCCGTATCTTTACTGACTGAATCATAATCATTGATAGGAATTTTCAATCTCATAGAACCAAGTCTTTTAAGAACCTTTCTTTCACTCATCTCAAGAGTGATATATAAAACATTATAACCAGCATCTGCTGTTTTTACAGCAAAATTTTGCATCCAAAGAGAATTGTGACTTAATATATCATTGGTATAATACTGCTTATTAGAACCCTCTGATAATTGTAAATCATACATATGTGATTTATTACCAGTCAGACCAAATTCCATAATCATCTCTGGTCCATTCTTAGTCATTATAAAATCACCTAGTTGTAAATTTTTACAATAAATTTCTGTTAGATCACATTTTCTACTTTCAAAGTCTATATTATCACATCTATATAGAAGGTGTGTATCTGCACAAATTAATTCTTTTCCGCCACTTGTAAATATTCTCCACTCATCATATTCAATCGTTTTACCTATTCCTTCAATGTTTACCCAACCATTTGGAGTTAAAACCTCTAGGTTATCGACTTCATAAGCCTCAATAAATTTATCATATAAAGGTCTGTCATATTTACCGTTTAATATAGAATCTGCCTCAATTATCTCATAATTATCAATCATTTAAAACTTTGTTAATTTTTTCTTCTCTAAAATCACTTATATCTATGTTATAATACTTTCTAACATCATCAAGTTGTTTAGGATCAACAACAAAAGACTCCCAATCATCCTTAGAAACCTCAACATCGATAACATCGATGTAAAATGTCTTAGGTTCAAATGGAAATGACTTTACATATCCACTTTTTCCTATCATCTTTTTCCTATCACCCGATTTATAATCCTCTTCAGATAACCAAGCCATTCCATTCCAACAATTCCCATTTTGATCTTTTTTAATAATAGCGTCTATATAATGAGGACTTCCATCTTTACCATCTTTGAAAAGTCCTGAGCACCTTTTATTTTGATATATGTTATCATATATATTTACCCACTCATCATCACTGTCCAATATGGGTGTAACCGTCTCAAATAGACAAAGTTTTTTAATCATATTAGATAGTGATGATGCGGTATAAGGAGCTGAACCACCACTCTGTCCAGAATTTCCAAATTTTTCACATAGATTTAAAATTTCCTCTTTAAACTCTATTAATAAATGGTCGGGTTTTAAATTGAAAAGAATATCTAATTCTTTTTGAGCATGTCTTCTTATATTATTCATTAATAAATTTTATACATTTTTCTAAAGTTTGTTGTGGATATTTTTTATATTCCGATTCCCAAATTGTTAGGACTTGGTAGCCTAAACCTTCAATGAGATTTTTCTTATCTTCATCAATTTTCCATATATCTACCGCTCTTTTACCCTTGATTCTATGTATCTCTTCAGGTTCAAAATCTTTTGGATTACAATGCCAAAAATCCCCATTAAATTCTATACATTTTTTTCTTTTTGTGTCGACATAATCATAGGCAAACCATAATTTATTTTCATTCAAAAGATGAAACTCTCCCTTCATTTCAGCAAATTTTGTTTTATCATTTCCCACTAAATTATAAATGTCCCAAAATAATTTTTGAGAAATAGGAGAATAGGAAGAACCTGTTATTTTTTTTCTATTAATTTCTATCTTTTCCTCATCAGTTTTTAAATTTAAAGTTTCAATCCACTTTTCCTGTCTTTCTTTCCATATTCTCGTACCATCTATTTCACCATGTTTATCAACACATCCTTTTAATGAAAATCTATTTTGAATTTCAGATATTTTAATCTTAGCGTCCTCTTCTGAATAACCCCTCGATAAATAATATTCTATCTTTGTTGGATATTTAGAAGCATATTTTTCACGATTTGACTTTAATTTTTTCGAAGTCTTCTCGTGTATCTCATCCATAACTTCTTTAACTCTAATTTCTGCCTCATCTTTAGTAAGACCTTTCTTAATCCAAAACTCTATACAATTTCTACTCCTTTTTTTATCCCAAAATGGATCTTTTTTTCTTAACTCATTTTGAGTCTTTGTTCTCTCTTCTAATTGTCTTTTATTTTCTATCTCAAAAAGCTTCTCAGCATCTTGATGACTACACATATTTCTATACATAAACCCCTCAACTGTATGTGAAGAAAATGACTTCTTTACACAAATTGGATCATCACATAGATTTCTATAACCCTTTGATATAGAAATAAATTTCCCTTTATTGCCACAAAAAAAACAAGAAGAATCTCTATGGTTTATATAATCATCATAATATCTTTCATGATTAAGTTTTAGAGTCTTTGTAACATAAACAGATAATCCTTTACCACTATTAAATTCTCTTTTAGATATTGGACATATAAATGGGAAATCTATATCTCTATATCTTTTCTTAGCATCAGCGTTCATATAACATTTTTATTTTATATATTAAATGTTATAATCCCCCTTACTAATTTTGGTAAATAATCTATTAATAGAAATACTTTTTCTATTATCTAATTTAATATTTCTAATGAAAATTTTAGTATCCGAAAAAGTACATTTTCCATTATTTGTCTCTGCCATCACACAATTCAAAGTGGCTATATCCCAACCACCTCCGAGTATGTGATCTAATGTTTCAAATCCTGACTTAACTTTGAACCTTGAACTATCTTGTACATGAAGTTCTGGCTCATCAAAATCAGATCCCATATCATCATCATCGATAAAATTAGTCGATGACATCTCATCAACTATGCTTTTAATTTTATTAGCCCTTTCTATTGCGGATTCAAAATCAGATAATGTATCAAAATTTCTAGTCTCATCAATAATATCAACGGTTCCAGCCTTTATACGGTTGGATAAAATCCAAGCATTGAATTTAGGTTCAATAAAATTTTTTTCATCATAATCCTTTAAATTATCTGTTAAAATAGATTTAAGGATTTCTTTTGTGATAAGTCCTTCTTTATCTTCCAGAGTAATCATGTCTAAAATCTGACGAGGTGTTGGTATCTGTGCCTCGGAATTTTTTACCATATACTCTCTTATAATTCCATAAACAAATTGAATTTCGCTATTTCTGAAAAAAAACGGCCTAATTATCTCAAAATACTTTTTATTCTTTAAAATGTAGTTAAAAAAAACTTTTTCTAGTGAACTATTTATCATAATCATTATACATTTTATTGATTATCTTGTTTAATTTCAATTTTATTTCCTTTAGATGAACTACACATTAGCTAAAGACTAATGTGTTTCAGGTTTCATAGACTCACCTAACGGCAACGCCTCCACCTGTTTTTGTTTAATGTCCGACTCAATCCCTGAACCAGACAATATTTTTAAACCTTATTTATTATTTAACTTCTCAAGAAAGTCATTATAGATTTTATTGATAACAGAGATTTCTTCCGATCCTCTGGACGTATTATTTTCCTCTAGTAATTTGTGATAATTGAAATTCTCATCAAACCATTGTCTAATAGAATTTATTTTCTCAGAAAATTGCTCACTAACCTCTTCATATCTGATATAATATTTGACTAACTGCCTAAACGAATATGATGAGTCAACTAAAAGTGCTTTAAACTTAATATTAGCATAATCGAGATCATTAAATAGTATATACCAATAAGCATAAAATAAAATAACATCTTTGTTTCTATTTAAGAAAGTCATACACTGATCATAAAGATTCTCATCTATTGTAACAAAAATATCCTCTTCATCATGAATGTAGGAAAAGCTAAATTCATTCCTTTTGAGAAATTCAACAAATCTGTCACAAGAGACCTTACTATTTACCAATTTTTCTAAATTAAACTCCTTGAATTTATTAGCAATTTCTGTATTAAAATACGAAGTATAAGATCCATATTTAATCAAGTTTGAATAAGCCTTATTAGCATTGTTGTAATTTGAATTATTCTCTGTTAAATACGAATTAGCCTTTTCTATTAAAGAGATAATAGGTTCTTTATTTACAATATCCTGTTTATTTAGAATTTCGATTGTTCTCTGATAAATCATCGAGGCATATCCTCTGTAGAAATTATTAGATTTCATGCAATTATTTCCATCTAAAGGAGTGAGATTAAATGCATCCAAAACCTCTTTTGCGACATAGTTTTCATCTTGGCTATCAATAACTAAAGGTACTTCTGTATATTTATCAATTATTCCGTAACTATTATAATAAACATTAACTTCGTCAAAATTATCAAATTTTATAGACAATTTTCTAAAATTATCATCATCTATTTTATAGAGATTTGTGTAATATGAATTAAAGTCTTCATCCATTAAAATCCATATAGATCTATAAACATCATAAGAAGCTATTTTCTTATTAACATAATACTTACTCCACCCTCTTTCAATCCGAACATAGTCAGAACCACCTATTAGTGTTGAAAGAAAATTCTTCTTACCACTAAGTTTTTCACCATCATACTCATCATATACTTTTATTATATCATTTTCATCAACAAGTCCAAACCCTTCAAGTTCAACAGCTTGTCCTTTTAATACATATTTTTTATAGTAATCAGAATAAACAGATTCTTCTTTCCAGATCCAGTTATCTTGATAGTCTTTAACACAATATTCGGTAGGAATATAGTCATTTAATGAATTTACATATACAGCGTCTGAACGATGAATCCACATATCATATTTTTCTGATCGTTCAAAATTTGGAACACTAGGTTCACCATCAGTATTTTGAATATGAAATTGTAGCTTTTTATCATTTTGACCATCATAAGTCATCAAAATACCATCTTCATAACTCAATATTGAGAAGGTATCCATATATGGATATTTTTCAAACTTCCATTTTTTCAATTGAACTCTGCATCCACTTGTCCGTCCTAAATAATGTGAACTAATTTCAGTTTTATCAGTTGTTTTAATAAAATCTTCAAACCACTCTACAAATTTCGCACTATCACTATCAAATCTAGTATAAATCCTATCAAGATAATATGGAGACTTTCCAGTTCCATCGATTAATTTCCACAATAAAGCTCGACCTAAAAGTCGATTACTATTATCGACTAATATTAGAAGTTGACACACCTCTGGATTATTTGTGTAGATATCTAAAAATTCTTGAGTTTCTCGATATCTCATACAAGAACTATTAAGTTGTCCCCCACCTGGGACATATTTTTCTTCTAAATACCAATTTCGAATATCTTCACCACTTATCAAATTAAATCCTTCAGATTCTTTTTTATACTTTCTATCCCACTCATTTTTATATGAGTTGACAAATTTTTCTATTTGTTGATCTGCCACAGAGATACCATTTGATGTTAAAATCTGTCGAACCGTTCTTCCTATTTTAGCAATGTTACTAGCCCTATCAAACGGATCTTGACCAGCATCAATAAACCTTTTTACTTGTGTATCATTAACAAATTTCAAATCATCATTTTTATCTGATACTTTTAAGTAATTTGCATTTGTTTTTATATCTTTACTGACTAATGAATATAGAAATTTAGCAACAGGATCACCCTTATCATTAATCCTTTCAATTAGTGATAAAAAATCAGGATCTACTTTTAAAATAGATTCTAAAAGCGAAAATACTCTAAAATTAAAATAACCTCTCATTATTGCTCTTTAATCAATTTATTTTTTCCTATATCATTAGTATCGGTATCACCATCTGCAATTTCATAAGGCCTAGCAACCGTAGGGACATCTAAATTTGATGTTTTTAATCCAAATTTATCTTTTAACTTTTTAAGTAAAAAGTCAAATCCATTTTTTGCTAAAAATGTTGTAATTCCCAATCCAACAGCCATAAAATTACCGGGTAGAGTATCCATATTTAAATCATATTTACCAATAAGTGCGCTAATTGCGTTCATTGTCGGTAGTAGTAATCCAGTATATGCCAACATATCCATCAATCCATTAATAATGTATGGTGAATTTTTAAATAGTGTTTTGGATATATTACCAATTGATTTAAAACATTCAACCATTTTTCTAATTATACCATTACCAACTCCTCTTAGTTTTAACTCTTCTAAAATTGTTTGTGCATCCTTTTTAGTAACAATACTTTTCACAACGCCTTTGCCTCCACAAATCTCACAATCTTTTTTAGATTTGCAACTGCACTCAACTTCTGTTTGACCAGCTTTATTATTAGTTTCTTCTAAATATGTTATTGTCAAGGCAGCTAAACAAATTAAAACAATATTCTCAGTGTTGGCCTCAATTTTAAGTGTTCCATTTTGAATAAGATTATCAACAATCGGATACATAGCTCTAATTCCAACTCCAAATGTGAATACTAATCCCATATTAAATTTTAAATCTCTAGCTAGTCCCTTTAACATGGAATCTATTGCGGATTGACCTTTATCGGATTCATTGATAACAGAATTAGATAGAAAATCAATTAGATCATCGGTCATTTTATAGTGTTGAAACTTTAGAATCATTACTTATATATTATTTTGAAACTTTAAGATATAAATTTTAAACACATAAATAACTTTGATGATTTATATAACCAACCAAAGATTTATCTGTCTTAAATTTACTAAAAACAACACCTGTTGAAACCCGGTATCTCAATTCCAGATTTTTTATAAACCCAAACAATTCTTTCCAAGATTTAATATCATCTAAATTAAGCTTGTCCTTCCATTGGCTTCTTAATTCTTCTTTTAACATTATTTCGGGGTAAAATTGTTTAGTCTTTTTTATTATACACTCCCATCCACGCCTTCCAATTTCTAAACTTGCGTTTATTGGATCATCGAAATTAAATTGTAGGTTTCCAATAAAGCTGGAATAGGCAGGATTCACTTTATAAAGTTTTTGATTATTTATGGAACATCTTTTTTCTAAATTATTAATTAATATATCTCGTTTCCATAAATTCTTGTTTTTTCTGTTTGAATATTTAGTTGTTCCTTTAAAACTTAGATCTTCTATAAAGATGAATTTACATTGGAATTCTTTACTTAAATTACTTATGTCTTTTGATATTTCTAAAATTTCATGATTTAATTTATTATTTAATGTTTTAAATTTTGGATTAGAACTTGAGACTTTTAGATTAATTATTTTATCAGTTAATTTTCTAACTGAATATAATTTTGTATAGATTATTTTATCATCTTCTTTAATGGAAATTCCAATATATTCTGGGTTTAAATCAATTCCTAAATATCTATTTTCTACTAATTTAGTGGTTTCTTTAACTTCTTCAAAGGAAATTAAAATATGATTATCAGTTAATTTAATTGAATAGGTTCTTGGATTTTCCATTAAATTATAGAGTTCTTTATAGGATCCTCTCAATTTAGGAATTTGGAGTTCAAAATGCTCCAACCTAGAATGCTTATAAACTATTTTATGGTTAAATAAATCTAACTTAAACTTCCTGTTTCCGCCATTAGCACACTCACCAAAGATGTTTAGTGGTAATAACCTATTTTCTTTATATTTATCCTTATTTATCAGTCCCTTTAAATATCTAGCCATATTTGACTTTCCGCCAAAAATAACTTTACCTTCTGCGTGTTTATTTAGGATTTGTTTAGCTTCATTTATAGAACACTGACGTGTCCAAGCATCCAAGTTATCTATATTATTTAAGGATTTATGTAAAACTCTTATATCTTTTTCAGATATTCCTTCCTTTAATCTGTTATAAGAATATCTAACTAATAAAGAATATTCTCTTCTTAAATTATTTAAGAATAATTTAAACTCTTCATTAGATTTATAAGGGATTTTAAGAGTTAACATATATCTATATATTAAATTTTAATTAAAAATATCTATTGCTTTTAACATATGATTTTATTGAATCATCATATTTAAATCCATTTTTTGGATTATCTAAGTAGTCGAAAGAAAAGTAATCTTTCTCAGAATCTAACCATTTAGCATTTTTATAGTAAATCCAACCATCCTGTGTTTTAGAAAAAACATAATGATCAATATCTGATGTCTCTATTCTTTGTCCATAAATATCATAAATTGGAGTCACCTCTAAATATTCACCAGAAGTATCTTGTAATACAAAGAATGATCCATCAGTTGGCTCATAATTTGTTAATACATTTTTTTGACCATAGATAAAGGTATCCATATATGGAAAGTCTTTTGCCTTTCCTGTATAATCATCCATATTGTAATCCTCAACATTAAAATTGAGATTAATCTTCATAGGAAACCACGACTCTCTACCATCTTTGATATATGGAACTTGATTACCACTCTTATTTTCAGCCTTATAAATTATATTATTATTTTTAGCATAATCTATAAATTTATAATAATCTGATTCAAATGCACAATAAATTCTATCCATAAACTCACCTCTATTTGTTTTCCAAATTAGAGCTCTTCCAAAAATGTGATCACTTTCATTTATTAAAACTAATAATTTAACTGGAACATATCGATAGAAATCGATGAATCCCAATTCATCATTCATACAAGAGTTCATTAATGCGTTTGAACTTGGTGATTCATAAGTATAATTTTTAGACTGATATCCAGACACAATCATACTATCTGTCCAAATTTCAAATTTTAAGGACTTAGAATCTACAAATGATTTAAATTGATTAACAAATTTTTCAATTTCCACATCAGAGAATTTAGTTTGAAATATTTTTTTAACAAGTCTACCTATCTTAATAGAAGATCTATTAATATGATAAATTTGAGCAAAAGAATTATTCAGAGGCGTTATATATCTTCTTAATTCTTTATCATCAGAGGTTTTAAAATGTTGAGATAATTTAACACTAGTTGTAAATGTCACCGTGTCATTCTCATCGGAAATATTTAAAAGTGATAGTTCAGAGGAAGTAAGTCTTAAATTTCTAAACTCTTTAGAAATTGGTGAATCAATTTCTCTTAAAATGTTATCAAACTCGTGTGTAAACTGAAGTGGAACCTCAATTTTTTGATAAGATTCGAAAATAAAGTCGAAAAAGTTTAAAATTTTCATCTCATTATATATATAAATGAGAAAATCGATTTAAAGTTTTAATATATAAAAGAAAATAAACCTAAAAATATATGAAGCACTTAAAAAAATTTGAAAACTTCTACCTTTCACCAGATGTAGATTCAGATGAGCAAGAATTCCTTGATTATTCGAAAAAAATGAGAGAAATGAATCCTAAATTCAGAGAAGAAGATGACGTAATGCCGGAAGATCTTTATCCAAATGATGAAGAAGAAGGAGATTTCGATATGGAAGATGACTTCGATGCTAGAGAAGAAGAGGAAGGCGATTTTAATCCAATGGATGATGATTTCGAAGATAGTTATGTTGAAGACAATTTTGATGATTCAGAAGATCATTTAGGTCATTTAAATGACATGGAAGATGACTTTGATACAATGGACGAAGAAGAAGAAGAATTTGATGGTGGTCATATTATGAGATTCGAAGCTAAGAGTAATTCATATAAGAAGAAAGGTTCAAAACCAGATTTTTTAGATTTAGACAAAGACGGTGATAAAAAAGAATCAATGAAAAAAGCAGCTAAAGATGCTAAAGAAGGCAAAAAAGCTGGTAAAAAAGGCTTAACAGCAGCTCAAAAGAAATTACCAGAAGCACTTAGAAAAGCAATTGAAAAAAGAAAGAAATAACTACTTAAAAAGATTTAATGAAAATTTAGATAATGTTGCTCTTGACGAATTAAATTATGCAATTGGTTTAGATAGTGACGAATTTTAATATTTCAATCGCTTATCAAATCGTCTAAATTAGATGACCTTGCTAGTCCAGTTTCAACCATTACATCATTGTAGATAGTTTCGAAATTTTCCATATTTATATCATGAAAAATCTGACTTATTTTAGAAACTATTTCATCATAAAAAGACTGGTCTTTGAAGGCAACCTTTTTATTATTTAGTGTTATTATAATTCCTATATTTTTCATTATATCAATACAAAACCAATCTTCTTTTGCGTAATTCAAATTTTGATTTGTATTTTGTTTTTTTGACAAATAGTTTAGATCAGCAGTAAGTCTAATACTTGAATCATTAATTGTGATATTCAATCTATCTCTAAGTGTTAATACTCTTAGAACTAAATTCTTTGATCTTTGAACTATCTCATCACTTGGATTGGTAAAAATTAATTCGTTAAATGAGTTGTGCTCAGGTTCTATTGGATATGGTTTTAATTTCAGAGTCTTATTACTTTTTTCTTTAAACTTTTTTATAGACTTTAAAGTTGCTTTTTCAACTATTTTTTTAATATTTTTTTCCTTCATAACATTTATAATTTCTAAAAATGGAATAGTTTAAATTAGATATATACAAAAAAGTAAAAACTTTTGTGAATTTTATAGGCATAGACCCATCTCTAGTCTCAACAGCTTTAGTTGTTAATGGTAATATAATTAATTATTGTAGAGAATCAAAGGCCATGAATAAAAGTGGACTATCAAAATGGTTTAAATCTGCTGAACAATATTGTAAATATCAATACATTGATTATAGAAGCTTTGATAATTATTCAGATGGAGAACTTATTAAACTAAAAGATTATGATTATGTCACTGATATGATAATTAATGATATCTTATCTTTGATTAACAAAGATGAGGAATCAGTTATTGGAACTGAAGGATATAACTACGGAGCGACCGTTGGTGATTTGATCGACTTAGTAGCTTTTTCAACACTCTTGAGAAAAAAGTTATTTGATAAGGTGTCTAAAAAAATCATTGTTATATCTCCTTCTACTCTAAAATTAGAAGCGTGTAAGCTAACATATCCTCCAATTATTAAGGAAGTTGGTAAAAAAGTAAAAAGAGTAGAGTATGAGTATAAAAATAAATTAGGCATATCGGGTGGTAAATTTACCAAAAGAGATATGGCCTTAGCTATTATAGAGAATGATACTATTGATGATAAATGGTTTAAATATCTAAAAGGAATTAAAGATGAAATTTTAGCAGTTAAAGATGTTCAGAAACCACATGAAGACGTAAATGATGCTGTTTTAATTTACCACATACTTAAAAGTGGAAATATATCATAATATATAACGTATGAGTAGAGTTAATTTTAATAAAATATTTGGTTCAGAGTCTGATGATTATTTTGATTCTATAATTGAGAAGTTTGGATTAGAAGCATCTTATAATGTTTATCAAAATGAATCTGATGAGATCATAGTTGATGAGCAGTGGAAATCATCTGAATCAGATAGAGTCACTGCTAATAGATTTTTTAAATTTGATCCAAACTTTTTAGAACTTATCAAGGATCAATCAAAACGAATAGAAGTTTTAAACAAAGTACTTGAAATATATGTTCAAGTTGAAAGTTATGAAGAAGCATCTCAAATTAGAGATCTGATTCAGTCTTTATAATTTCATTCCTTTTCTTGGATTGTTAGATTCTTTAAGGAGTTGATGAATTGTCATTACAATTCTATTTTTCTCTTTATTATATTCTAAATTTTTAATTTTGAAGTCCATTACATCTAAGTGTCCTTTGATTTGTTTCATTACAAAATCACTTTTTAGATACTTGTATTCATCATCTAACTCATCTGTTTCAGATGGCTCTTTATCAAAGAATTCGACTTTGAAGTTCTCATCATCAACTTCTACAAGTTCAAATCCCATGTGTGGATATTTATCTATTAGATCTGCAAAGACATACGATAGAACGTCTTCATCTATATCAAATTCTGTATCAAAATCAAAGTTCTCAAAAGTTTTTAAATGTTTCATATACTATATATTTGTTTCTTAATTCTTTTTTTGTATATTTGTCATATGAAATCTCACCAAATTAAACATACCGATGCTGTAAACTTTATCCTTGGTGGTAAGTCTTTGTTTACTCTCCAGAACTCAAAGTCTGGTAATAGATTCACCTTTAAGGTGAAGAAACATAAAGTTGATGATGTTTTCTTTGTTAGTGTCTTGGTAAATCCTGATGTATTTCAGTTTATCGGAACTATTAAGAATGAAAAATTTTCACACTCAAGAAGTTCAAAGATTTCAAAAGACGCACAATCTTTCCGTGTGTTTGATTATGTTTTCGTCAACCTTTGTAAAGGAACACTTCCAGAATTTATTGAAATTTGGCATGAAGGGAAGTGTGGAAAATGTGGTAGAACACTTACCGTTCCTTCTAGTATTGAGACTGGATTTGGACCAGAATGTCAAAAACGTTTAAATCGATGATATCTATTTTATTTTCTGTATTACCTTTTGTATTAATAGTATTTTACTACATAATGATTAATGCAAAAGGTGGACTTAGTGATTTTAGTACCAATCTTCGATACAAAAAGTCTGGTCTAAATTGTTATGAGTGCTCTCAACATATTCAAGATCTCTGTCCAGATCATGCTTTACTTTGTAAGTCTTGTGAGAGAGATAGATCAGTGAAGTCTATTTTAAATCCTGTAAAAGCCCTCAGGTATAAATTTCATAAGTTGTTTTTTAGTAAGAACTTTGAAAAACATACTATACTCATTTTGATTCTTGCTGCTTCTCTATTCTTAGTCCAGGTAATATTATTGGCGTATATTGGTAATCAGGATGCAACATTATTTTTTGATATTAAGATCAGTTCAATTTTTGTTAATGCTATTCTAACCATTTATTGGTTACTTATGATTTATAGAATTAGATTAGTCTTTGGGCAATAAAAAACCCTCTCATTGAGAGGGTTTTAGGGCTGCGACTACCACCGAGATCCACCACTTTGTTTAAATAAAACAAAGAAATTTAAATTTTATATAATTATCTGAACTAAAAGTTTTATATTTGTGAAATGAAAGATCAACTTTTAAATTTAATTGAATCTAAGTCACCAGGAAGTATTCCACTTTACCTTGTGATTAGAGGATCTCATGCATACGGAACTAATCTTCCAACTTCCGATACCGACTACTCTGGAGTCTTTGTTCAAAACTTAGATTCTATTCTTGGTATGTCATACGTTGAACAAATCAATGATGATAAAAATGATATTGTTATCTACGAACTTCGTAGATTCTTAGAGCTTCTTGCAAAGAATAACCCTACTATTCTTGAACTTCTTAATACACCAGAGGATTGTATTGTCTATAAACATCCTCTTTTTGATAAGATTCTTGAGAATAAAGATAATTTCTTGACTAAAATCTGTGCTAACTCTTTTGGTGGATACGCAAAAGAACAGATTGGCAAGGCTAAGGGTCAGAATAAGAAACAAAACTGGGAAAAAGATAAAGTGACTCGTAAAGAAGTGCTTGACTTTGTTTATGTAATTGACGGTGAGAAATCTATTCCTTGGAAAGTTTGGAACTCAGATAAAGGATTTGAAGAAAAGTTTATTGGAGTTGTAAATGTTCCAAATGCTAGAGATATTTATTCAGTTTTCTTTGATAGAGTTGCTTACAATTGTTTTAGTGAGTCTATTCCTGAGAATGTTAGAGAATCTGCTAAGTATATTAGAACTGAAGCTAATCTTCCTATGGGATTCGGATATAAAGGATTGGTAAAGACTGGAGAAGGTAAAAATATGGCTGAATCAAATCAACTTAGACTTTCTTCTATTCCAAAAGGTGAGACTCCTATTTGTATTATTACTTATAACAAAGATGGATACACTCAACATTGTAATGATTATAAATCATACGAGACCTGGTTGGAACAAAGAAACGAACAGCGTTGGGTTGATGTTGAATCTCACGGTCAAAAGATTGATGGTAAGAATATGATGCACTGCCGTAGATTGATGGACATGGCTCGAGAAATCGCTGAGGGTAAAGGTATTGTTGTTAGACGACCAAATGCTCAAGAATTGATTGATATTCGTCAAGGTAAAGTTGATCTTCAAATTTTGATTAACCATGTTGAAAATGAGATTAAAGAGATTGATATTCTTTATAAGAATTCAACTTTACCTGATAAAGTTGATATGAAATTAGTAGATCAAATTTTGATTGACATTCGAAAACAAATTTATAACCTAAATTGATGGAATTTTTATACTTGTTCCTTGCAGTAATTATTGGATTAGTACTTGGTGTGAACTTTACACTAATGTACATATCTTTTAAAGCTTCTAAAAATGAGGCTGATTTAAAGACTAAACACGAAGGTATTTACCAAAAGGTGTTGAATAGTATTTTGAATGGTTCGGCAAAATTTATTTCACGAATTAATAATAATGTTCAGATTGATACTAACATCCCCGAACATGGTGATGTTAGTGTTATCTATTTTTTAGATAGAAAAGAAGTTGCTATCTTTAAGGACCAAGATTGTTTATATACAACATCTATGGTTAAAACTGAGACGGTTGATAGTATATCAAGAGCAGTTTGGTCGAAATATGCGAACAAAATTAATGATACTATTTCTATCTTAGGCCATGTTTATGATAAGAAATCATTTACTAAAATGTATGGTAATGTATTTGATCCGACTATTTTGAATCAGAATATAAATGAACCTATTCCTACTGAAGAACAAACTTTGGATGATATATTAGATAAGATTAATAAGGTTGGTTATGACAATCTTTCTGATGTTGAAAAGCAGTTTCTTAAAAACCTCAAATAATGTCTAAAAAATTTAAACTTAAATCTTATGACTTTTTGATGCAATCAACTCTTGAAAGAGTTAAGAGTGGATTGTTCTTTGATAATACCTTTAAGCCCTACACCGTAGACTTTCTATCAAAGATGATTAACTATTTTGAGTCACAGGAAAAATATGAAGAGTGTCAATACATTAAGAATGTAATAGATACTCGACTAAATCACGAAAAAAATTATAAAAATATATGAAAGATCAATTAGTTAAAGAATTACAACCCTTACAGGAATATCCTGAGGACTTCCTAAAGAAGTTAAATTTATTTTTAATAAACACTAATCTCTCAGTTGATGAGAGAGTTAACTTGGTTGAGATAATTCAATCTTTACCAATTTCCTTTAAATCATAATTTTTAATTATATTTGTATATGGAAGAAGATTTGAAACTCAAACCTTATGATCGTTTGATTTCAATTTTGTCAGAGAAAAATAATGGTCAGTTGACTAAGAGTGCATCAGATAAGCTTGATTTCTTACTTGAAGAGAATCCATCATTTTTGACAAGATTGAAGAACTTTTTTGCTAAGATAGATGGATATATCTTCAAAGAACGAAGTAGAACAAATAATTCAATTTACCAAAGGAGAAAAAATGTTTAACAATAAACCAAATCGATGTTTTAAGGATGAATCAGGTAGGATCCAGTGGGTCTCAAGATCAACTGCTGTTGTTGCTGTTGTTAAGTGTGCTGATCGTTTCTTAGTAACAAAGAGAGGTAATAAAGTTTCCAATACCGGAAAATGGTGTGTTCCTTGTGGATATATCGACTGGAATGAATCAGCATCTGATGCAGTTATTCGAGAAGTATATGAAGAAACTGGTATCTATTTAAAAGATTATGAGATCTCTGGTGTTGAAAAACCATATGATCTTGTAACTGATCCTGGTGTCAACTGGAGACAAGATATTGCAATACACTTCTGTGTAACTATACATTCAAATAGATTACCAGAAGTTGAATTTTCTAAGTTAGATTCTAATGAAACTACTGATGCTAAGTGGATCTCAGTTGATGAATTGTCAGAGTATAAATTCGCGTTTAACCATGATAAAAGAATTCTACTATGCCAATAAGAGACTATTCTAGAATTCTTAAGTTCAGAGAAACTAATTATAATGAATTTTTAGAACTTCTATTGGAAGAACTTATACGTTTTTCTAGTGAAGATGAAAAACTAATTACAGAACTTATCTCACATCTTGAAACCACAGAAATTAAAGATGATGTGAGATATGTTTTGTCTAAAATGAGAGACGATAAAATTAATCAAATTCTTAAAGATGAATGATGTTAAGAGCTTTGTTAAGCTATTTGATTTAAATGTTCCAGTTTTAGAACACTTTGACTACTATGTAGAACAGATGTCTAAAACTCAGAAATATAAGGACATTAATTTTTTTGCCGATCTTTACCGTGAGTGTGAAGGTCAAATAGGTGATGCTTATGAGTTTAGAAAAAATAAATCAGATGAAATTATAGAATTTATAAAATCTACTAACGCATATAATGAATTGTGTTATGACAAAAATCTGATTGACTATCCAACTAATAAATCAATTGAGTATCAAGAAGATCAAAAATATTTCTCAGTTGATCTAAGAAGTGCAAACTGGACAGCTCTGAAACATTATGATCCTGCTCATATAAATGAACTTGGTCAGGATTACGAGCAGTTCTTGTCAAAGTTTAATTTACCAAAGGTTTTTATACATTCTAAGTATCTTCGACAATTCATTTTTGGTAATGTCAATCCTAAAAGACTTATTAAAGTTCAGAGAAATTTGATCCAGGATGTAGTTCGTCAATATCAAGATACTCTTCAAGTAGAGGGTGTTAGAAATGATGAAGTAATTTTCTCATTCAAAGATTTTAGTGAAATTAAAGATATCTATAATGAAATAGACCATCAGAGATATAAAACTAAAATCTTCACAATTGAGAGAGTAGAGGATTTTAGAATTGATAACCTATATAATATCGATGGTCAACTACAACATCGAGAATTAATGGGTGTTGATGGAACTCTTTTTTATATCAAGTTAAAACAATATATCACAGGTGAGAAACTTGATATACGTGATTTGTACTTCAGAAGTAATGGAAAAACGGCTCTATGGGTTGTTGATAATCTAAAAGTAGAGATATGAGAGATTTATTTGAACCAGATATGATAGACTTATCAAATATAACTTGTCACTCTGGTGGTGCTCAGGGTTCGGATACCTATTGGGAAAATATTGGAGAAACTTTTGGTGTTAAAACAAAAGCTTATTCTTATAAAACGTCTTATCATGTTAGTAAGAATAAAGTTGAGATAAGTGACTCTGACTTTGAAGAAGGTGTTGATCAGATAAATAAGGCCAATAAAGTCCTTGGTAGATTTGGTATACAAAAATATATGAATCTTCTTGCTAGAAACTGGTCCCAAGTCAAATATTCACATCAAATATTCGCAATTGGATATATCGTTGATCCAGGCAAAAAATCACCTAAGGGTTATTACTCAAAATCAAAGGTTCAAACGGTTGATGGTGGTACAGGATACGCTGTTCAGATGGGGATCAACAATAAAAAAGATATATATGTTTTTGATCAAAATTCTAATTTTTGGTATCGATGGTCTTATTCTACTATGAGTTACATAAAAATGAATGATACTCCAAAAATTACAACACAAGATTTTGCTGGCATTGGAACTCGTGAGATTACACAAAATGGAATTGATGCAATTAAAAATGTCTATATGAAAACCTTTGAAAATTAAACTTTTTCACATATATTCATATAAACATTTATTAAAATTTTTTTATATTTATGAAAAATTATACAACTAAAACTGGATATCAGTTAATGTTAGATGAATTAGATCATCTAAATAAAGAATATCATAACGCAATTGAAATGTTGCAAGAAGCACGTGATAAAGGGGATCTTTCTGAAAATGCTGAATATGAGGCAGCAAAAGAATATCATTCTAACGTAATAAATAAAATTTCTCTTGTTAAAGAGAAAATTAGAACTGCTGAAATTATAGATACAAGTCACTTATCAAAAGATGAAGTGAACATGCTTTCAACCGTTGAGATTAAAAACCATAAAACAAATATCACACAAACTTGGAGTTTAGTATCTGAGAATGAAATTGATACAAAAAATGGAAAGATTTCGTTTAACTCACCTATTGGATCGGCTTTAATTGGTCATAAAGTCGGAGAGATTGTTGAAGTGAATGTACCGTCTGGCGTTGTTAAACTTGAAATACTAAGTATTAAGTAATGAATTAAATATATCACATGGTAATATAAATGCCTCTTGTAAAGGTAAAAGAAAAACATCAGGTGGATATATTTGGAAATATAAAAATAATAATTATGAAATATAATTCTTCAAAGAGTCTATGTATCTCATTTGACTTTGACGGCACTTTAGATGATGAATTTGGGGGTATCTATAATCCTCAAAAAGAGGAAGTTCAAAATATTGCTTTGAAATATGTTCAAGAAGGACATCAGGTCTGTATCATAACTAAAAGATATGGACCTGAGAATCCTAAATTAGGACTTGGTGATGAACATAAAGTTGTTTTTGAATTAGCGGATAAATTGGGAATTAAAGAGGTCTATTTTACAAATAGAGAGATGAAGTTTTCACATATTCTTAAAATGAAAATTGATATGCATTTTGAGAATTCAAATTACGAGGTTGAATTAATTAATCAGGCTTGTAAAGAAAACAATCATCAATGTTTGGTGGTTCCGGTTGAAGATCCCTATTGGAGAGATCTTGTTCATTAAATTGATATATAATTCATGATAAATAAATTTTCAAAATTGATAGAATCAACATCTGCAAAATTTAAAATTGGTATAGATTTACACGGTGTTATAGATGCTCTTCCTGAATTTTTCGCATTCTTAACTGATTCTGTTATTAAAAATGGTGGAGAAGTTCATATAATTACAGGTGGTTCCTGGAATAAAGATTTAGAAAACCAAATAAATTCATATGGTGTTAAGTGGACTCATAAATTTTCAGTTTATGACCATTTAATTGAAGTTGATACTCCTACTACTGGTGAGATTAAATTCCCAGATGGTACAATTCAAAAGAAGTTTGTGGGTGATGCTTGGGATAAAGCTAAAGGTGATTATTGTAGAGAACATGGTATATCATTTCATATTGATGATACCTTAATTTACAATGATTTCTTTACAACACCATTCTGTCGTCTATGGACACATAATAACAAACCAAAGGATTCACATAAAGATGTTAGACATTTAGACTAATCTAATTGTTCTAATATTATTACTATTTTATCGTGCATTATATTTTTGAATGGTCGTAATATTGGATCAAACGATGGGTCACCAATAGCACATAATTTAAATTTACTATTATTATGTTTTCTATCATCAAGTGAAATTGAATATTCTGTTTCTAAAAACTTTTCAATTTTTTCAAAATTAATATGACCACCATCAGTATCTAATGTATAGTCTAAAATATAGTAAATTTTATCTTTTCTGAAAAAATCAGGTATACTTTTTATTATAAAGCTAAAATAAAAATTACCAGATAATTTAGATTGATATCTTATACAAGCCGTTTCATTTAAAAGAGTTGATATTTCAATATTTAAGTCCGAATCGCACATTTCTTCATTTATCATATCTGTTAGATCAATAAAATAGTCTTTAACTTCATCAATAGTATTAGAAGCATTTTTATCAATGATTTCATTAAATTTTACTTCTAAATCCTTTCTATTGTCTTCATATTCCTTCCTTTTAGATTCGTATCTATTTTTTAGTTTTTTTCCTAACTCTTTATCTATTTCTAAAACTCTCATGTAGTTAAATGCTTTGAAATCACTCATTTCTGGATATTTTTTAATGTATTCAGATTTGAAAAAGTTAATAGCTTTATCCACTTGACCTTGAGATATGTTAATATAACTATAAGCATTGTCTAAACCAGTTTCTGATGTCACAAGTTTATTTGTTTTCATATCTCTTCCTATTATGTTTTTTCCATTTTTCTCAACTTCTAATCTGGCTCTTGTGATATCGTTACTCCATCCTGCTTTTCTGATTGAGGTTAACTTCACCTCAATATAATCAGGAATCTTTGGGGTTTATGGACCAGTGAAACCTTTTCGTACACCTTTAATACTGCTACTCTCCACCAGCTGTTCCGGCTTGTGCATATGGATCTTCGGATATTTTATAAATTAAAGTACAATGTGAACCATTATCAAATATTTTAGCAGCCATAACATTTTTATGTATCTTATAGTTAGCATATATCATATCAATATATTTCTTAGCAATCTTATCATTCTCTTTAACCGTTTTATAGTTAAGTAGTTCTAATCCTTTAGATATAATTCCTTCGTTTGTAAATTCTTGATATCTTTGTAGTTTCATTTTTCTCCTTATTTTTCTCTTTTATCAGCTTGAGTGGCTGAAACAAAAGATGGTATAAATATTATTAATCTTTTATCAATTGTTGTATTATCTATTTTACAATTCCATTTGTCTGATATTGTGAATGCTCTCTGATCAAAATTTGCTACAAAATTACCCGACACATCAAAAATATTAACATTAGATGTGAAGAAATCTAACTTTTTTGATTTAGCAATCAATTTATCATTTTTATCTTTTATGCTATAAATTGAGTGGAGTGAAAACATAGACTCAATTATTTCTTGTTCTACTGAGCCAATTTTTTGACCACTTTCATCACTGATATTAATTTTAGTTCCAAAACTAAATACTTCTTGCTTAGCGGTTGCTAATATTTTTCCAGTATTGTCATAGTATTGAAAAGTTCTTCCCCATGATAAAGTTCTTTCTTCTATCTTTCCAAAATTATCCCTATTGTCATTTGTAATATACATATCTGTTCCAATAGAAAGCATTTTCTTTTTTAATTGAAAGGAATTTGGTATATCAACATGTTGAGATTGTACTATTTCTTTTGGCTCAATATTTTTATCATGTAAATAGGCACCACCAGTGGCAAGGCCACCAATCACAGCACCTGTTGCTATGGCACCTTTTAAACTAATTTCTTCGTTATGTTTTTGAAATGATTTGATGTGTTTCATAATTAATATTTTTTTGGTATTGGCATGTCACTAACGATATTGACTTTAAAAGTATAACCACTATCACCATCTGTTCCATAGATTGTATCAGAGTCATAATTTCCACCAAATGTATATGGTTTTGGACCTTTGGCTTTCATCGTTTGATCATAGATTTTTTGTTGATTTTTCAACTCTTCTTGACGAATCATTTCTTCAAATGTTAGTCCGTTATCTTGCTGTGGTTGTTCTTCTTGATATGACTGATTTGATTTAAATCCATACTTAATAAGAAGCATCTCAGCTTCATTTGGTGATATATCAGATGGTTTTATCTCTTCTTGTTGATCTTGAATTATTCTAATTTCTGGACGATTCATACATTATTTATTATTTTTTACAAGTGTTATAACGTTATTTCCATAGTTTACAACCTTGAAGTCACTTTTTGGATTTTCTTTCAAAAATCTTAGATACATCTTAGTTCTTTTACTTTGATACTCACTTTCATTATCCTTTGGTAAACCTTCAAATTGAATCTTATTGATCCAAGATTTCCTTTTAATAAAATCATCCATAATATCACCTAGAACAGTATTAACTATCCTAAAAGGATTTGACTTAATGGTTTTATATACGGACCAATTATTGATGTTATTATCCCAAACAAAATATGAAAATGTATAATCTTTGCCTAACTTATTGTTTCCAATTGTAATATTTTTGAATTGCACTAAGAATTCATTACCCAAATCATCAGAAAATTTATAATCTATGTAGAAATTATTGTCTCTTACAATTTTGTAGTTATTATAAGAAAGGTATTCAAATATTTTTAGATAAATAAGATGTTTCATTTGAAATATATATAAAAAGTGATTTTAAAAATATTATATATAATAAAAATTAATTTTTACTATGAAGTACATAAAGAAATTTGAATCATTTGAATATGAATTAAATGAAGGATTGCTTGATTCTGATGTTTATAAATTTTTATCAGATAAAAGTATTAAAAAATCTGTTATGGACATAAATGTTCCAAAATACATTAAACAAGCATTAGATTCTAAGAAATATAAAAATTCAGAATCTGGTAAGATGGTTGATTTATCAGATCTTACAGAGGAAGATTATAGAAAAGCTATTGAATTGGGTGAAAATAATAAGTGGGGAAATCCACATGCTATGTTAGGAGCTCCTAAGTTTTTCAAAAATGCTGATCCTAAAATAAAAAAGGCATATGAGTATATCTATCAAAGAATAGATACAGCTAATCAGGGAAAACCAGCTCATGGTTTTGGATCTGGTGAATAAAAAATATTTTTTATTTTTATAGTTATTTAAATTTTTTATATATTGTATAAAAAATAACCATGTTAGCTCGTAATAAAAGAATATCGAATATCACCGGTTTGTATGTTTTCAAATTTGAGATGATTGCGAAAGACTGCGATCTTTCTCAGAAAGATTTTCAATCTTGGGGGCTTACACCAACAGAAGGTAAGAAACACATTATGTTTTTAACAGAGACACTTGTTAAAATAAATGATTTTATAGCAAAACTTAAATATAATGATGTTTCATTTACATATGAGGATATAACCAATAGTGCTCTTCTGATGGTGAATGTAGATCCTCTTTTTCGCAGAGCATATGAATATAATGAATCCTTTAGGTGGAGTATTGATCAAATAAGAATTAATAGACTCTCACAAGATGATATACTTGATAAAATCAGTGAATATGGTGAAAATTCTCTGGATCATATTGATATTAAATTGTTAAAAAGTTTTTAATTAATATTTTTTTATTATATTTGTAAAAACAAACAAAAGACATGATTAAGTTTTACAAATACATTTGGTGCTTACCTTCTTTGGTTTTACACGAAATATCACATATCTTTGTTGCTATTTTATTACTTGGTAAGATTGACAAGATCAAAGTTAAAAGACTCGATTGTGTTAGATTATATATTTCTAATTTAAACACTGATTTAAAAGTGAAAATAGTTGCGTTTTCACCATTACTAGTACCTTTTGTGTTTTTATCACTTTCATTTGTAGATAAGGATTTTGTTTGGGGATTAGTATATTCTTTTTCAACTATTAAGAGTACTCTTCCTAGTGTTGTTGATTTTAAGACAGCAAAAGTTAAAGTTCCTTTTCTTATTGGATTATTATATGATAAAGAAAATTAATTTTTTTTTTAAAAAAATGAAAACAAAGGAGTATATATATAATATATACTCTTACATTGCGGGGTAGAGCAGAGGTAGCTCGTCAGGCTCATAACCTGAAGGTCGGTGGTTCGATTCCACCTCCCGCTACAAAAAAATTAAAAAATATTTGGAGATTTAAAAAATCTTCGTATATTTGTAAAGAAACAAAAACGATAAAAAAATAGAAATAATGACAACTGCAACAACATATTATTATGAAGCGTATGAGGAACACTCAGCGACTGGAGATACTATGTTTGTGAAAAGTTGATACGATATTAACTAAAAACACAAGTAACCCAGTCATTCAATGAAAATGACTGGGTTTTTTTTATATTGGGGTATAACGGTAGGGCAGGGTAAGCGCCCGACAGTAAAATAAGCCGTATGGATTACCTGTGAGGAGGTTCGATTCCTTCTACTCCAACTAATGGTCCCATCATCTAATGGTTAGGATACAAGTTTCTCAAACTTGAAATGCGGGTTCGATCCCCGTTGGGACTACAAATTGGCCCGTTCGTCTAGAGGAAGGACGTTTGGTTTTCAACCAAAAAAGAGGGGATCGTTACCCCTACGGGCTACAAGATAAGGGTGTGTCACCATAGTGGCGATTGGCTTTGGCTGTAAACCAGAGGTCTTTAGACAAACATCGTAGGTTCGAGTCCTACCACACCCACTAACTTTGGATAGTTATCAGAAAAGTCGAGGAGCTAAACTGAAAGTGTGAGATTAACCAATTTGCATACTACGACATATATTTGGTGATTAATAATTTTCACCATATTTTTCATACATTTTAATCCATTTTCTTACACAATTATCCGAAACTTTATATTTTCTACCTGTTGCACAATATCCCAAATCTTTTATTTCTTCTAATAATTGAATGTAAGAGGGTCTTTTTACTTTTCTAGTTTCTTTTTTGTCTTTAACTATTTTAATTTCTGTTTTAACTTTTTTTATTTTGAAACATTCAAAACATTTTTTACTATCGATTCTTTTTTTACCACCACAATCACATAGATCATATTTTTCACTTTTAATACTCATTCCTCTACAATGTGTTTCTAGTGTGGCATTACAATTAGGACAAACTATTTGCAGATTTTGAATTCTATTATCATGTCTATCTCCATTTATATGGTCTAAAATTAGAGCCATTTTTTTACCTTGCCATTCTTCTGTTTGTCCACATAATTCACATTTTCTTTCTTTTAATCCTTCTTTGTATAATCTTTTTTTAAGGCTATTAGTTGATATATAAGGTGAATTTTCAATTAAAACTTCCTCTATTGTTTCATATTTTACATAGTTGCCTTTCTGACTAAATTTCTCAAAATGTTCTATATTAATAGAATTTCTCAAAATAAAATGATCTAAGGTATTAAAATTACCGCCATTATTTTTTAATTCGAGCTTTCTTAAAACTTCTGATTTATTTTTACTTTCTTCTATAATTTTTTTTATTTGTTCTATATTTTTCCACATATAATTTTTTTATATTTATTGTATATATTAATACCGAACCTTCTCTGTGATAGTGGTAGGGATTCGAACTTACTCCGTTTAATTATACGGTTGTAAATAAATTTGTTAATTCAATTTTCCGCATTATATTTGTTTAAATTTAAAAACAAAAATAAATGCAAGTAGTAACAGATTTCTTGAAAGCCTACCGAGGCTTGATTTCCGGATTCATTATCCTGGTAATTGGTATGAATGGGTGTTCATCTTATAACACTCTCGCCAAAATGAATGAGACCGTCAATTCTAAATGGTCTCAAGTAGAAAACGTCTATCAACGACGAGCAGATCTTATCTCTAATCTTGTTGAAGTTGTTCAAGGTTATGCACAACACGAACAAACAACATTAACAGCAGTTATTGAGGCACGTGCTAAAGCAACTTCTGTAACCATTGACGCATCTAAACTTGATGCAAACTCCATTCGACAATTCGAAGAGGCACAAGGTGGACTTACTCAAGCATTGTCTAAATTAATGGTGGTTTCTGAACAATATCCTAATCTTAAAGCTAATGAGAATTATCAGCAATTGATGGCTGAACTTTCTGGTACAGAAAATCGAATATCGGTTGAACGTAAAGCGTTTAATGATGTTGTTCAAGACTATAATCAAAAAGTAGTTGTAATGCCTCGAAAACTTTGGGCAAACCTTTTTGGATTCACTACTCGTGACTACTTCAAAGCAGACCCTGCTTCACACACCGCTCCTAAAATCAAAATGACTAAAGATAATCAATAATGAAAAGATTTTTAATCCTTTTATTTCTTATCCCTCAGTTGCTATTGGGCCAGTCTGGTCTGGTAGCAACTAATTGGGTAAATGACTACGCAAACATTCTAACGACTGAACAAGAGTCTCAACTCAATTCTAAAATCTCAACCTTTGAAAAACAAACAGATATTGAGATATCTTTTGCACTTGTTGATACTTTAAATGGTAAAGACATTGAATCATTTTCTAATCAGTTATTTAAGACTTGGGGAGTTGGTAAAGCTGATAGAAATAATGGTCTTTTGGTTGTTATTGCACCAAATGAAAGAAAATGGAGAATTGAGACTGGATATGGACTTGAGGCTTATTTATCAGATGGACAGGCATTCTCATTTGGTAACTCTAACTTCAATCCTAACTTTAAAGAAGGTAATTACTACAAAGGAATTGATGATTTTTTGACTCAAGTCACCTCACACTTAGGAACATCATCTTGGACAGATCGTGTTGCATACACTCAGAGACTTGAACAAGAACGTCAAGAGTATTGGTCAAATTTTTGGACGACAACCTTATATGTTATTTTAGGAATTATTTCTTTAATAATCTTTATTGTTTTGTTTATTCGATTTAGGAATAAAATTGAAGAGCAAAAGAAATTTGAGATTGAAAAGAACAAAAAGGTGAGTGCTTATCTTCAAGAGGTTGACTCTGTGAATCAAACTTTGAAGAGGTTTAATTTGGATCCAGTTGTTGCAAATACTGATTTGATACGATCATCTAAAAGTAAATATGATTTAAATTCAAATTACAATATATCATTAGGTACTTTGAGATCTTCTAAAGATTTGTGTAATTTAGTTACAAATCTTTCAAACAAGACTTCCGAGTTACAAAGATTATATAGTAAAGTTTCTTCTAAGGAAAAAGATTTGAACATCCCAGTTTCTACAAAGTTGAGTGTTATGTGGGATCCTAAATCTGATTCATCATCTCTGAATAAGACACTGTCAATTGTCAATAAAGAGTTATCATCAATTAATCACAGAATGGATACTATTAATCAATTCGTGAGATATGTGTCTATTGGTGAATTTAGTTCAAATAGTGTTGATACGAAAGTATCTAATTTGATGAAAAGGTTTGAATCAGAAACTTACAAGTTGGAAGATATTGGTAAGTACTCTACTTCTTTGAAGTCGTCTTACCAAGCGTTCAATCAAATTGAAAAGACTTTTGCTAATCTTGATAAAATTCAGACGGCATATAGAATGATTGAATCTTCTGAGTCTAATTTAAATAGATATGTTGACTCTGTTGAGACTCAGAATCGAAATCATCGTCAAATGGTATCGACTTTAAATAAATCTGGTCAATATTTACAGGCTCAAAATCTCAGACTTTCAAGATTCTTGGTACAATCGGATGTTAGTTCTTCTACAAAGACTGCTATTAAGACGTTTCTTCTAACATTGTTAGCCTTTAAAGCTACATCAAGTTTGTTAGAATCCTATAATTCTTATACTTCTTTAGTTGATCAGTGTGAAAAATTGGCAAGAAAGGCACAATCTGATATTGATGCTGAGGAGTTGAAAAGACGTAGAAAAAGAGAAGAAGAGGAAAGAGCTCGTCGTAGAAGAGAAGAGGAAGAAGAGGAAGATCGTAGAAGAAGAAATAGTTACTATTCATCTTCATCTTGGAGTTCATCAAGTTCATCAAGTGACTCTTCATCTTGGGGAGGATTTGGTGGTGGAGATTCAGGTGGGGGTGGTGCGAGTTCGGGGTGGTAGGACCAGTGGAGTGGGCTATGAAAAATTCTCACTAACGATGAATGGTCAAGTGCTGAAGTGTAGTTGTGAGGAACGAACAATTAAACATAACGGTCGGGTATATATGCAGTACCCTAACCACAAATATTAAAAATTAGTATAAACTTTAATAGGGTATTGCATATATGCCTTGTTAGCAACAGTACTTATTATGAAATTAAATGAAAGACAAACATTAGCAAGAAAAAGAGTTGGTAAAATATCAAGAGCTATTCAAGAAGCAATAGATAAAATATGCGAAGAAGAAAACTTTGAAATTACCTATGCCGAAATAAATGCTGCGGTAATTTATATATTAAAAAACAATAACTCTTTTGAATTGCGTGAATTATGGAAAAAATCTGATGAAAGTGATGATGCTTCTTAGTATTGTTGCTAACGGTTGATAGATGTTTGTTTAGAAGACAAAGACCTTCAAAGAGAACATTGGGCGTTTTGTCAAGCTCTTAAAAAGTACCGTGAGTTAGCATTGCGCCAACCGCCTGTTATAGGTTCGGTTTGCCCTGATTGCTTAATGGGTAGGGATGAATTTGAGCCTGAATGGAAATGTTCTGATTGTCGTGGGCAAACTGACCTATAACGGCAAAGTATAACCGTCAGGTGGGGGATTGAAAGCTCTGAACCTTCACATTGACACTAAACTAAATTAAGAGCAATAACCTTGCATTTGGCACTTCGCCCCCACTTGCGGTTATACAATGTTATAGGGCGTTTTTAATTCAAATTATTATGGTAACGAAAGAATTTAAATTCAAAAATGGTGACGAAGTTGTTGAGAAAATCACAGGCTTCAAAGGAACAATTACAGGTACTTGCTTCTACTTAACTGGTTGCAATCAGTATCTTATTACTGCAAAATGCGAGAAGGAAGGTAAAGAGCCTGTCGCTTTGTGGTATGATGAGGGGCGTTTAGAATATTTTCAGACAACTGTAACCGAAGAAGATGTAAAAGGAACTGATAATGGTTGTGATATTCCACCATTGATTGGTATGCGTGGGGCTTAAATGCCCTATAACTCACTTATATGCGAATATTATATTGCAATAAAATGAAACAATACACACACAGGCAAGTAATTATGATTAGCGCTCAGCAGGCTGATTCATTAAGAATATTACGATCATACGGCGTGAATGTAGGAAGCTTCATTCGTGCAGCAATACGCGAGAAAATAAAACTAGAACAAATCCAATGTTAGCAAAAAAACAACCGATGCGATGCCACGAAGATATTGTATGTTTTTACGACAAACAACCCACTTACAACCCACAAATGAGAGTTGGGATTAAATGGAGTAGAGCAGGTAAAAAGCAACATAAAACAGATACATTGGGGCAAAGTACATTATTTAATAATGGTGGCGATGAAAGTGAAATGAAATACCCTAAAAGTATTTTAACATTTTCAAATGCAGACAAAACAAAGAACGAACACCCAACCCAAAAGCCACTTGCTTTGATGGAATACCTTGTAAAAACCTACACCAACGAAGGAGATACTGTTTTGGATAATACAATGGGTTCAGGAACTACTGGACTGGCTTGTTTGAAAACAAATCGGCAATTCATAGGCATAGAAAAGGAAAAACAATATTACGATGTCGCTGTTCGGAGGGCTTCGGAGTATTGCCACTAACGGCTACGGCTATGTGCAGTGCCGACAAACTTGCACAAAACTTAATACGAA
>ERZ724522.107-NODE-107-length-48399-cov-6.783882_pt1 | contig 48399 bp, 63 predicted proteins | sample MGYA00376055_ERZ724522 | MGnify/ENA primary metagenome ERZ724522 (study PRJEB28724, sample SAMN07190884) | wastewater metagenome | isolation source: effluent of sewage treatment plant in Hong Hong | place: Hong Kong | collected 2016-03-17 ... | reverse complement strand
CGACATGGATTGACGGTTCTCGAAATATAAGCAACATTGGAACCATCTCTTCCGGTGCTATCACTTCAACGGGACTTCACACGACGGACTCTCTCAAAGTGAACGGATATGCCAACCTTGCGGGTAACGGAGGGAGAGTGACAATTCCGGCGGGTGATTCTATCCAAGTAAGCGTAACGGGACTCACCGTTGCCACGGGTTCTGCCGTGGTGTCCTACCATCGCTATAAAACGGCATCCTCGACTGCCGATACCATTCCAACAAGTGCTGTTTACACAGCGGGCAAGTTGTCCATCTATGGGAAGTTTGGGTGGCTTGTGAACTATTTCATCGTATCACGATAAGGGGGAACCAATGGAAAGGGTAATGGCATTCTTCACTGGCGTGCTTGCTGCATTCGCCTTGATGCTGAAACAGGTTGCTGGACTGTTCCACATCTTTTCAAATGAATACCTTCAAACAATGATCCTCTACATGACCATTGCTTGGCTATTCATACAGATCAGCATGAACATCCGGAAATGGTCCAACGAAATGAAAAAATACTTCAAAAGGGGGAACTGATGGAAATCGGAATAATGGACCTTGAGACCAGCGGCTTCTATGCTGACAATTCTATCCTGCTATGTGCATCGATAAAATCGTACAAGCATAAACATATTACCACGATCAGGGCAGACCAGTTCAAGACATGGAAGACGAATAAGACGGACGAGAGACTGGTGATCGAGGCGATTGCAAAAGAACTGGATAAGTACGATATCCTTGTGGCTCACAATGGTGAGTGGTTCGACAAAGGATACTTCAATGCAAAGTGTATCGAGTTCGGTATCGAACCCGTGCTCCGAAACAAGAAGACCATTGATCCCTGCCAGATCAGCCGGCGTCACATGAGGCTTGGCAGAAACTCCCTTGCAGCACTCACCGACTTCCTCCGCATCAAGGTCCACAAGACTCCTATCGAGCTTCTGGAATGGCGTAAAGCATCCCATGACAGCAATAAGAAAAGCATGGATGTGATCGCTTTCCACTGCGAAAAGGATATACTGGTACTGGAAGAAGTCTATATCCGTCTCCTCAAATTGATCGGCGACATCAATACGAAAGGATCCTTCCGATGAGCAAGAAGAAACTCAGTATTGCCGAAGAGATCAAAAATCAGTATGTTACCGACAGCAATGCTGAAACGATCAGGGAGATCATGGCACAGACGGGTCTCTCTGAGAGCGCGGTAAGCAAATTCATCAAAAAACGTATCCAGTCTGGAGAGTACGAGCAGGTCCTGAAACGGATCAACGGCCGTATTCTCCCGGCATATCGAAGAAAGGGGAAGTGAGTCATGGATTGGTTCGCATACATTCGGGAGAACATCTGGCTGGCGATCGTGTTCGCTGCCATCCTCACCTCCGTGGTGACGGCATTCGCAAACCTGTTCGAGAAGGTGCAGGGTGTCCCCAACACCAAGCTGAACATCCTCTTCTCCATCATCATTGGCCTGGCAGTGACCAATCTGAATTTGGACTGGCACAAACTGACCTCTTACCAGGATACCGCTATCCGTCTCTCGCTGACGATCTTCCTTCCCTACCTCGTTGCAAAGGTCCGCGGGCAGGAGTTGGTGGACAACCTGATCTCTGGCGTGGTCGAAGGAGCGAAGAACTTCAAAGTAGGCAAGAAGGGTGACGAATGAAAACCTACGATGAATTCCGTCAGGCAATTGCTGTCCGTGAATCCTCCGGTAAATACAACTGCGTGAACTCCCTTGGCTATCTCGGGGCCTATCAGTTCGGGAAACCCCGGCTGTGGGACCTCGGTATCAGCATCGATGGATGGACTCCGCAGAAGATCGATGGACTGCCGAAGAACATGAGGACTATCTCCAAGGAAGATTTCCTCAAGGATATTGAACTACAGGACGGATGTTTCCGCAAACATGTTGGAATGCTCGCCCGCTCCATCCAGAAGCGTGTCGATGCTCGCGACATCGAGAAGTACACTCTTTCTGGTCTTGTCGCCGGTGCTCATCTCAAGGGGATCGGCGGTGTTCTGGACTTCGTGCAGGCCGGGAACGACAATCAGGACGGCTATGGCACGAAGATCAGTGAGTATATTACCACCTTTGCCGGTTATGACATCGCATAGTGTCTTGGAAGGACCATCAGACCGTCATCGAGAGAAATAACTCCACCCTTCCATATACGTTGAATGAGGGAAACGAAATGGTCCAATACGTACGCTACATCCTCCTCGCAGTTCTTCTTTCCTCCTGCTGCCCGAAGATCGACAAGGAACCCATCGTCAGGATGGACACACTGTATGTCCCCGTAGGCTTTACAGACACCATCACCGTAACAAAGCAGGATAGTTTCTTCGTTGCTGGTAAGACGGTGTATCTGCAGGGGAAGACCGTCCACGACACACTGATGCAGTATATTGTCCGCCCGAAGCATGATACCATCAAGGTGCCTTACCCCGATACCATCACCGTGTACAAAGAGATAAAGCAGAGAAGTGTTCTGGATGGTATCACGCTGCGCGATGTCGTGATAGCGGGTGCCATCGTTGTTTTCATCATCATCCCTTTGCTGTACTTCTTCTTCCGGAGAAAGTAATGCCACGCGAACAGATCACCATCGAGGATTTCTCTGCCGGCATCATCACCACTGTCGATGCGCAGGATACTCCTATCAACGCTTCTTCCTGGTCTCTCGATCAGGACCCGGAGGCTCCGCAAGGCGTACTGCGAGGACGGGAAGGAGACACTGCCTATATCGATTCCGTCAATGATCATGGCGCATCGCGTACGACATGGATTGTACGCGAGGACGGAAAGCGTGACTTCCTTTTCTACAGCAAGGATTCCGGCAAATTGTGCGCCATCACCGATTATTTTTCTGCAAAGACGTATCAGAATGCGGCGACCCTTACTATCTCATTGGTCACCTCACTGGAAACATTCAATCGTGGCGCTCGTCTTGGCTATGGCAACAATGATGTGAAGTACTATGGCTATATCGATCATGGTCAATTCGGCGGCAGTGCCCCTTCTGGTCTCCAGTATCTGAATAGCAAACTCTCTGCACCAATTCTTTTCCCGAGCGTATATAAAGCAGTTTCAAATTCTTCATATTCTTTTGCAATCGAATGGCAGGGGAAGAAGGTCTATCGTATCGACAACAACGATGGTTCTTTTATTCTCTCTGACAAACTGTTTTCCTCTCTTCAGGGAATTGCTTTCGATGGCACATATATCTATGTCTATGATAATTCGTCCACGTATGGCATTGTGTATAAGCTCGATACGTCCTTGAATGTTGTTACCAATTATTCCATTTCGTCATGGGATGGGGGTGCATTTGGTGGTTCCCAAGCTGGCCTTGTAACGGATATGGAATTGAGTGCCGACAATGGCACTCTCTTCTTCGCTGGTCAGCGTGCTATTGGAGCAAATAGTCCGTGGTCCTCCGCTACCGCAAAGTTCATCTTCTCTTTTTCTCTCTCTGGTCTTACAAATGGACAGTCGGTAACAACGACGAACAGAACGCCAAACCTCTCTGCGTCGGCCAACGACGGATCGTTCTATTCCGTGACAGCAAGCATCTATCTCCCAATGCGGTCGCTGGTGAAACTCCAGTATAATGCAGAGATCGGGATCCTTGGCTACACGACAACGGAGATGTACTATAACTCAGCTGCAGCTCATACAGCTCCAGACAATTTCATTCTTGTTATTGATACATCATTTACTGCTGGCGGGTATTTCACTGGCACGCATTCTCGGATGATTGGTCTCAATACTGGTCCCGATAATGGCGGTGCATATATGTTCAATGCTGCTTATGCTTCTGATGGCTCGAAGCAGGATACGCTCCTGATCACGACATGGCTCAATGGACGCAGCGCATCCTATAACTGCAAGTATGGTGGCGGTGTGGCCCGCAACGTCACTATCAACACAACGTATGGGGCGGACTATGTGTGGACTGCTGCTGGATGGAAAACACTGAGCTCCGTCACCCATGCAGGAGAGAATCGTGCGCTTTATGACAACATCATTTCTGGAACAGTGTCATGGTTCAAGTACGATGATGTTGCATTGGAGTTTGGATTTCTCTTCTTTGCCGCATACAACAATGAATATGCAGCGGTGCAGAGCGTCGATCAGACGGGTCGCTTTTACAACATGTACACTGATAAGACGGGAATTCTTTCTGGCAGTCCTTACTATGTGAAATATTCTGATGTTGGCATTGTGGTTTCCCAGTCATCAGTTTCTGGCTCCATTGACAATGTAAAGTGCTATTACAAACTCTGTCTTTACTATCAGGATAGCCAACTCTCTCCATTACAGCAGTCTTCTCCTATTGCAATCACTATCCCTGCCGGCAATTATGCGGTGCAGGTTGTTGTCTCATTGAAGACCAGTGTTCTCAATTCGAGGGTTACTGGCATTGGGGTATTCCGGGCAGAAAGTTCCTCATCAGACTCTTCCCCGACAAGCGAGTATCGCCTTGTTGAAGTAATCGACGTTCGTAACCCCTGGACACTCTATGCCAATACGAACTATGGAAGTTTCAATACGTTTTCCATCATTGATATAGGCACGCAGGGATCGACGTATGAAGCAACGTCTGGCGTTCCAGAATCGTTGCCAAACAATTTCATGCGCTATTCCATTGGATGTCAGGGCAACGGCTATCTCTTTGTTGGGCAATGCGCGAATGAGGAGTTTGACGACAATAGCATCTCCAACATCATCTTCCGTTCGAAGAAGAATGCGCCAGATACCTTTGATTGGTCGAATGACTTCCTTGTCCTTCCGACCCGTCCACAGGCAATGCATTTCTTCAAGAACATGCTTTTCGTGTTCGATGTGAACACCACCTACGTCATCGACCCGGAATCATTCTCCTTGCTGCAGGTGCTCGACGGGTATGGATGTGCGGATAACAATCATGTTGTTTCCAACAACGAGATGATGGTATTCGCCAATGCCAATAACGTCTATCTTTATACTGGCCAGAATATCGCCATCATCTCTCAGGCGGTAAACATCTCCCAGTACTCTACGGTTGGTGGCCTTACCGTCTATACGCACCGCGGACTTCTTTCTACCGGATATGAAATGTCGATAGCGTTCTTTTCCAAGAAGAACTCGGTCGTTATCTCTTATATAAAAAGCGGTGTAACGCCAAAGGCATTTGTCTTCCATGCGCCATCAAAATCATGGCACTATTGGGAGATCGTAAGTGATCTTCCAGATGAACCTGGAACACGCAGCAAATCGGTGTTTGGAGATTATCTTGGGAACTGTTATCTGTCCCATGATTATGGCGTAGTACAATTGGCATCGGGAAGTCGTCTGTCGTGCACATGGATCTCCCGTCAGTTCAATGGCGGGGATGTAACCATCCTGAAGAAGTTCGTGCGCATCATCCTAAATACTCCATATGGCGGGACGATCACCGCAAAGTATTACGCACTGAATGCCAACACCACCATCAATACGGCATTCACCAGCGGCGTGAATCTCAATGACCTCACTTCCAAGGCGAACAACCTTTGGGTGAAGATCGTCGTGGGTGCCACAGAGCAGTTGCAGGGTATCACCATCATCTTCCGTAGAATGATAGGACTTCGGTAATGGATAAAGTATATCCACAGGGGACGACGGGCAATGCTCAGACCGATCTGATGATCCGCAACCTCTCCAATGCGGTGAACGAGATCGTGGACCTTCTGAATAAAGCCACCTCACAGCAGAAACCCAGTGATTCCCCGGGTTCCATGCGTGTTGTGAAAAAGGGTGACAATACCTATATTGTGGCAGTGAAATCGGAAGATGGCTGGCTTGTCTCCGATCCTCTTTCCTCCACCGGCTTCCGCTTCCAGACCAAACTCGATTAGAGGCATACCATGGACCCTATTTCAATCGCACTTATGGGTGGCGGTCTTGTCGCCAAGATGTTCAACAGTACGCCTGAATTCAATGCTCTCACTGGAGATTATGGCATTCATGGTGATTATTCGTACAAGGCAGGAGATGACTATGGACAGCGGTATGCTACCGATAATGTCAACCGGTATGGTTTCCAAGGCGTCTATCAGAAGTACCTGAATGATACCACGGAACAACTCAAGACCAATGAGATGCGCCGCATCCAGAAGCTGGCATCAGGTCTTGCTCCCGGACAGGCATCCCTTCGTGGCGGTGTGGCATCTCAGGGGGTGAATGGTTCCACCTCCAATGTGATTGCCCGCCAGCAGAGAGAGCAGGGTCTTACCAAGGCACTTGATACCGCCACCTCTGCCGGAGAAGCATCCAATGCTCGCCTTGATAGTCAGCTCATGCAGATGACGGGACAGAATGAGGCAATGCGGTTTGGTGCCTCTCAGGACCTCATTCGCGCCACCGGTCAGGCAACGGAAGCGGGGAACCGCGCCAGTGAATTCATCCAGAATATGTCCTTCAATAAGGACCGCTTCAATGCTGACCAACTCTTCAAACGGGACTCTTTCAATGCGCAGGGGGAGTTCCAGGCAGATCAGATGCAGTTCAACAAATGGAACGACATCTTTGGCGATGTTGCCAGTATCGGCTCCACGATGTTCGGACAGGAGTATGCTAAGATGTTGAATGGACCATCAATCAGTGGTTCCGATGCCGACTTCCTAACATCAGGAGGGTGGAAATCCGATGGAAGAGGCGGATATGACTGGAGTGCTCCGGTTGGATCGATGGGTCCGACCGCTCCTCCGGCAATGCTGCGTCGTCCCGCACAGCGTCCTGTGGGTGTCCCCGGATTTAACAACCCTGTCTTTCCATAAGGTGATACCATGAGTGACATTGCCCAACTCTTCGCCTCCGCAATGATGCACCAGATGAGTCTGCAAGAGCAGCAGGCCCAGCATGCAGAACAGTCCCGACGGTTCGAACAGACCCTTGCCCTTCAAAAACAGAAGGATGTGGAGGACTCTGCCTACAAAGACAAGATGTACCAATTTGGTGTCGATTCAGAGAATCGTCGCCGGGATGAGGCTCGTCTTTCCAATGCGAATGCAGAGTACGATCACTACAATGTGAATTCTGCCCTTGGCAAATACCTCAAGAATAGCGGTATCTCCAAAGACCAGTTCTCAAAATTCGCAGGCAAGGCATTCGATCCTTCTTCATTCAGTGATGATGAGCGGTGGGTCTCCAAAGGAGAACTGCAGCTTGCACTTCACCAACTCGACGCCGATGAGCGTGCCAATCTTCTCCGTCAGCGTATGGGCGATGAGATGAAGCCAACCGATCTCTTCAACTCATTTGTTGCCGAGGGAATCAATCCTTATGCCTCTAGTACATCAAGAGAGAAGGTGGTAACATCAACAGATCCTTCCTTTGGAGACAGACTTCTCAATACCGATTATTTGCAGTCTCCGTTCGGCATTGTTAAAAGTCTTTTTGGAAACAATGCTCCGGTCCGTGAATCTCATTTTGTGGATAAGAAAGAGACTCATGTTACAAGAGAGTATCTGAATAAACTTGGAAACCTACATCTACAACTCACTGGTCTGTCAACAAAGTCCAGTGATACCCCGAACAAACTTGCAGAAGTGTATGGGATCCTTGATAGTGTGCTTGAGAATCCTGCTCGCGGTGGAGGGCCGGGTTCTGGAATTGATTTTGCCTCTAACTTTGGGCAGTATGGCTATAATCTGAATGATGCTGCGCGTGGGATGTTGATGCGGTATGCCCAATGGAAGAGTCAAGTAGATGCTCAGAACAAAACGGCGAAAGCCAAGAACGCCATGGAGGAATTGAAGTGGGATATTGCAAAACAGCAACTCTTCAAACTCGTTGGTGAGAACAAAGACAAAGGATACTCTTCAACCGAATAACAACCTACATAGGTGGCCCCGATGAAAGACCTCTCCACCGTTGGTATCTTTCCTTCTGAGCCAGTCCAGAACCCGAACAAGGTGGCCGATCCCCAGTGGGATGCGGCCTCACTTGTGGGTAACTTTGCGGCTGGGTATTTCGAGGGATTTACCACGTTCGATGCAGCAGGATATTTCCACTTACTCGACTCCCCCGACACCACTCAGGAACACATTGCCCGCTCTCTTGGAAGCGTACTGGGCTTTGTAGGCTTCCTCCCCCTCCCTGCCAACTTTGCACGCCTTGGCTATCGCACGATGGCGAAAGCATTCGAACTCACTGGCAATCTCGCTGGTGCAGAACGCATGTACAAGGGCCTCACCACGATTGGCAAAGACTATCAGCAGATCGCCTCTGTTCCAGGCGTTTTCGGAAAGTATCTTTCTACCGTAGTGATGAAGGCCACCGAGACGACTGCCGCCAAAGCCGTTCTCGAGTTCGGCGAACAGTGGACTGGACTCACTGCCAGCGCCACGGTAAAGGGTGTTGCGAAGTCCGCTGCAGAGTCGGCCCTGTTCATGGGATTCGCTTCCGCGGCCTCTGCCCGTCCTCTCAATCCCATCGATCTGTTCACTTCCCGCGAACTCCATGACCGCTTCAAGGTCTTCAAACAGTCCCTCCCGATGGGAGCTGGATTTGGTCTGCTTGGCTCAGTATTCTCCAAACAGTTGATGGAGAAACTGGGAGTGGACTCCTTTGCTTCTCTTCCGAAAGAGAAGCAGGATCTTCTGCTCAAGACGATGCGTGCGGTATCTTCCGGTCTTGCGATGGGCGGATATTCCAAGGCGGCTGGATACCCGAACGAACTCGTGATGTACGAATCCCTGGTCAATGGCATCTTTGGATGGAATGAACTTCCCTGGCACGATAAGGAAGCACTCCATCTGATCTCTAAGTATAAGATGAACGATTACACCAAGGCGGATTGGTGGTTCAATCCCAGTGAGTATCTCAAGAAGCAGGGTGTAGAAGCGCATAAGCTGGTGTTCGATTCCGTCGATCTTGCTCTTACCACTCAATACGGCACCCCTCCGGCAACAGAGGACTTCTTCAAAGAAGCGATGGCCCGCTCGATTGCGGCGGTGGACAACATCGATCCCTCGGAGATTCAAGACCCGATGGGAGAGTATGCCAAGCGTGTTGGTGGCGCCGATGCTACGGCATCGCAAGCGGTCTTCCATTTCGAGGAATTGGTCAAAGCATCTGAAGAAGGGATGATCAAATCCCATACGGAACGCACCGGTGAAGCTCCATCTGAAGAGGATGTGGCAGATATCAAGAAGCAGGCGTTGGGGGCCGCAGAAGGACAACTATACCGTGAACTTCTCACCGGACAGTACAATTCTGCCGAGCTGGTGGAACTCCATGCCCGCATGGGAGAATTTCAGGCGAGTAAATCCCAGCGTCCTCTCGATCAGGTCTTACAATACAACCAGACGATGCGGGAGATGCAGGGTGCTCCAGTGCGCCTCATCGACATCACCATTCCGATGCAGGACGCTCTTGGGGAGAGGACTGTCTTTGATGCTGCGGCCACCATTGGCAAGACCTTCATGGATGCGAAGAATGAGAAGGTGGAAGACTATGGTGTGGTCAAGAAGCGTATCGAGGGCACTCTTGGCGTGTCCATTCCTGCTGATAAAGAGCGTGACCTCCACATCATGTGGCAGCAGTATAAGTCTGCCCGGCAGTCCGATATCCGTGTCTATGATCCCGCAACAGGGAAACTGATCAAGGAAACCAGTCACAAGAAGGATGGTACTCCATCCTATGAGATGCGTGGTGAGGCACCGATTGAGGAGATCCTTGGCCAGCGTCTGATCGAAGTGAAGGAAGGTGTCGAGCACTACAAACAGGGGAAAGGTAAGCAGGAAAAAGAACTCTCCCGCCGGAAGTCCATCAACGATGCCTCTCTCTTCAATCTCGCCAAGATGCAATTCGAACAGTTCAAAGAAGGACTGTTCTATATGTTCGGCAGGAAGGATGACAATAAGCACTACTTCATCGAGACCCCGCTTGGCTTCAATGTAGAGCCCGATGGTACGTACTCATGGTCCATCAAAGGGGTAAAACACACTTTTGACCGCAACAAGGAATTCGCTATGCTTGCCTCCCCGGAGGAAGCGCGAAAGGAATACGAGCGTGATCGTGAGCGGTTTGTCAGCGATATAGTTGGAGACAAGAAACTCAAGGAAGGTGTGCCGGATGCCATCTCCAATCAGGCGCGGAAAGCGTATGACGATATGTACGCTCTCAATGCGATGATCATGAAGCATTTCAATAGCATTCAGAACATCGGTGAGATCTTCGCTGATAAGAATTCCTTCTCCATCCAGAATGCTGTTGCATTCAACAAACGTACTCAGGTATTGGTTGACGGCAATCCGAAGGTGGATAAGGGACTCATAGGGAAGGACTCTTTCTCTGCTCGCATTATTCAATGGAAGCCTGAATCCCTTGGGCTCTTCCGCGATCTCTACAATAAGTACATGGAGACTCAGGAGGATGGTGTTCTTTGGGTCCGCCCCGAGATTGCAGAGAAGATGCTTATCCCGGGTGGATTTGGGAAAGCATCTATTGTCGCTCCGGGTGGCTTTATCGGGAAACTTGGCATCCATGTGATGACTCCGAAGGAAGTGGAGCACCTGACTGCTGCCGGCCTTAAAGAGGACATGCTGTTCATGGAGTCTGCCACAAAGCAGGCAGGACGCCGTGCACGCACCACTATCTCCCTTGAGAAGGGTGAGAACGGTGAGTATAAAATTGTACATGATGATGTTGCTCCGGAAATGTATGATCTGGAGAATGGATTCCAGAACAAGTCCTTTGAGATTCCCGTCGATGCTGTACGTATGAACTATGGCGTCTCTGAAGATGAGATGATGAAGGATGTGCATCTGGTGAAGCAGCTCATCAATCACTCCGATGAGGACCCGGAACTCGCACGCTATATCACGAATAACATTATCCTTCCCTCCTATCATGGCGACAGAGACGCTTTGCAGGCAGAAGGACCATTGGAAGCTCGTACGGCATCCGAGGCAGGTATCGAGAAAAAACCACTTGTCACCAATACCGAACGGTTCAAATCCCTCGCTGGTCAGCCCCTTGGCGAACAAACGATGGAAATTAGTGTTCCCATCGAGTATAAAATCATGCATCGCATTCCAATGGTATTTACCGATGGTACCAATGGGAATGCAATGCGAGAAGAGTTCCGCGGCAAATCTACAATGGACCTTAGCCTTTCTGGTGACCGAACAGCCACTTCTCGTTCGCCAAAAGCGGCGAAAGGAATAATGAAAGGTGACATCATAGAGATCTATGATAACAACAGGAAGCTTATTGTTCGCGCTACAACTGACGAATATCCTTTGTCAAATATTACTCGGGAAGAGTGGAGCAAATTAGAGGGATGGTCTCCAGAGGTCTATGACAAAATCAAAGACAAGGGTTATGTCCAATTCAAATACGAAAAGGTCCCAACTTCAACCACAAAAACTATCAAAAAAGAATCTGCTCCAATCAATATGGACAAAGTGGATGCCGATGAACTCTGGGAGGTAATCCGGAAGCGTCCGAATGATGGTCGTCTGAAACTGACGATGGACTATCTGATGAAGCATGTGTTCGAGAAGGGTGATGAGATGGATGATGATGAGGTGAAAGCCATCGCCAATCTTCATCGCACCCAGACCATCGTTTCTGCTCTGACCAATGCGGCAGGAGAGTATGCGTACAATCCTACCTTCATGTCTCAACCTCCGATCCGGAAGTACATGGAGCAGGCAATGTATCGCCTCTCCACCGAACGACTTCAGCGGCCGGCGCATCAGGGTTCATTCAAATCCAAGATGGGATATCTCTCTCCGATCGAACTGATGGAATTGGAGAAAAAGGGCATTGTGTTCGATAATACTACCGTCATGTTTGGTGACAAGCAGAGGGAGAAACAGTATCTCTTCAACGGGAAGATGGAGAAGCTGGGTGATCTTTGGGATGAGTATCAGAAAAAAGTGAAAATGAAATCGTTTTGGCGTTCTATTATGATTCAGGAGGGAAAAAATCCTGACCGTATTGTCAACGACATTGATATGGAGCGTCCCGGTTTCAAGGAAGTGGTGATGCTTGACCCAACATTAACGGATGCTCAAAAAGAATCATTTATAAAAACTGGATGGTACGAAGGTCTTAATTCAAGCACCGGGGTTCCAGATGAGAACCAAAAAAGAAATGAGGCATTGGCTCAATTCTTCAACAATGTTGTCTCTGTCCGCGTACCATTGTCCGATCTTTCCGGTGCACGCAATCTCCGCTTCGCCGGGTTCATCGAAGGTGGTGGATGGAAGTCCTTTGTCCATCCTGAGAACATGCAGAACATGGACGGCGCCGACTTGGATGGCGATAGTGCATTCCATTATTTCGGCATGCCCAAGATATGGACGGATGTGCTTTCCCGCCCCGAGGTCCGCAATCGCTTTATGAGTGAGGGACGGTTCCTGCCGGTCAAAGGTGTGGATGAGAACCTGAATGGAAAGGAAGACCTTACCTTCCTCAAGAAAGAACGTCTCGGAATGTTCTCTCCTTATCAGCGTGCTATTGCCAACCGAGCCGCAAACATCGGGAAGAGCGCACTTGGTCCCGGACTCACAGCGGCATTCCGCGGGAAACAGTTGGCGAAGTATCTCAACGCTACTGGTCCAATGGAAATCGACCTCAAGGTGGACGGGAAAGATGTCAGCTATACGCTCATCCCCAGAGAAGATAAGATGCGTCAGAAGGCGACGCAGACCGATACGGTCAATCGTGCTGCTGATGCTGCTGATGGCAACTCCATGGCAGACAATGACCGTGTGCGTGCTGCCAACATTCTATCGGTGATGAAAGTATTCCGCAATGGAAAGGAGCTTTCTGATGCAGAGGCCATTGATCTCCTTTCTCATCGCAACGCTTCCAAGGATCCCTCTCGGATGGGAAGTCTCGTACTCAACCAGCTTCCTATCATTCGTACGCTCTACAATATCGACAACGCCCTTCGTATGGTGGACTTCGACGGTACTACAAGAGAGATCGGAGAGATAGCATCGAAGGTCAATGAGGCAACTGCTCATCTCGATCAGGGCGAAGTGGATGGAGTGCGTATTGCGGACCTTCTGAACAATCCGTGGTATGCCGGCGCAATGGAGCTATCGAAGTCCCTGCATGAACATCCCTATATCAAGGGTTCGTTCCTGCATCCGGTGTCCTATAAGTTACTGACAGACATTGCGGATAACTTCGTAAAGACGAATACTCCGCTGTCCCGGCTTCTGCTTCGCATCCTTGGTCGCACTGGTGTCTCGTTCCGTACTTCCAATCTCTTCGATAAGAACAAGTCCAAGAGTGCATTCGCAATGTGGGACGAGGAGTTGGTTCCATATTTCCGTGGCAAGAAAGTAACCACAGAGATCAATGGGAAGAAGGTGGAGGTCGATGCGGAGCAGTACTATAAGGATGACTTCATCAAGAGTGCTGATGCCCGTGAATCGAAACTCTACAATGAGATTCTTCCGAAGTTCCCCCGCAATGGTATCCCTGGTGATTATCGTAGGGACTTCCTTGAGAAACTTGCAGAGGCATCACTGCAATTCAGTAATGTCCTTGTGAGAGAGGATCGGAATGCATATACGGTGAACTTCATTGACAAGGATGGCAATGAGCAGCAGCGCACTTATCGCAGTGGAACCGCCGCAGAGAATAAGGCGAAGGCTGATGCGTATGCTCATGTCCTAATGAATAAATTAGGGGCGCGTCAAGTTTTTGAGCATACTCATCCCGACCGGGAATGGTATGAGAAGGTGAATGAGTCAGACAATCTCGTCATCAAGAACCACCACGAACTGACATCGACCCTTCTTCTGCATGATGTGATCTCCCGTCATCTGGCTGATCTGAAACTGCCGGAGGACAAACTGGAAGAGTATATTGATACGAAGCTGGAGGATTTCCTCAACACAGCATCATCGTATCGCCGGTTGCTCATCGACTCTCAGCAGGATGTGAAGACCAACTTCAGGGCGAATCCCAGTGTTAAGACGACGAAGTGGAACTATTATCAGGAGGTGGTGAAGACCATCGAGAACTACCGTTCCAAGCTCTCTGCCGGAGAACAGTCTGTCTTCGATGCGATGTTCATCAGCGCGTATCAACCAAACAATGATGCAGCACTCCGCTCCAAAGCGGAACGGAACATCATTGCCCGTGGTGATATGACCGAGAAGGTGATGCGGGAGCGGTTCCCCAATGCAAGCGAGGCAGATATCAATCGTGCCCGGAAGTACGAGGAAGAGGAATTCGCCAAGCTCAAGAAGGAGATGAAGTATAAAGGAGAGTATGCTCTCACGCCATTCACTGAGTCTATTGTGAGCCGGGATATGGTGTGGGAATACTATAAACGGTTCTCCAAGCTCTCTTCCTATACCGATGAGGATCTGGCGTCTGGCAAAGTGAGCAAGCAGAAACTCCTGATGGACCTGAACCTTCTCCCCTATGGACTTGCTCCGGGAATGATGGCAAAGATGCCCGAACACCGGAACATGGACATCTATCAGGACCTGGTGAAAGAGGGACGACGTATCATGTCTCCGCTGGCAAAGAAGATCACCGAGGGAGGACGCATCGACTTTCAGGGGCGGTTCAAGAACCCACTGGAACGGTACGAGTGGAACCGTCGTCTTGATGATGTGGTGCAAATCCTCCGTGACCATCCCGAGATCAAGGATAACTTCTTCCATATCTGGCCGTTCATCACAGCGATGAGGACGGGCATGACCATCCACCGTTCGGCAGAATTCGCATCGGCAGAGGACATTGATTTCTTCATTGGGCTGCTCAAGCGTGATCCAAAGACCATGGAGAAACTTCCTCTTGCTGTTCGCCAGTCATGGTATATGAAGACGATGCCGATGATCGCCGAGGATGCGCGTGCCTATACAAAGAAGTTCGATCTCCATTCCTATCCTGCCCATGTTACCGTGATGAGTAGTGATGGTCCGGTGAAATTGGAGACCACAGTAAAAGCTCTGCTGGGGCCGATGGATCTTATCCACCTTGTCGCCTCCTCTTTCTCCACATTAAAGAATACCCAAGACACCTTTGTGAAATCCTTCTTTGAGAAGGTCGATGAACTGGGTGCGTTCAATAAGGTGAATGAGAAGTATTCCGGTGTGGCATCTAAGTTGTTCTCTGCTGCCGTCGGACTACTGGAGGAGCCGAACTACAATCCTGAATATCAGGATGCACTGAAACGCAATCCCACGACCATCTATCTTGCCAAAGCAGAAGAGGCTCGTTCTCTCATTGAATCGCTGGAAGGAAAGACGTTCCGGTTCAAGAATAATAAAGGAACTGAAATCGAGATGACGGCAAAGTCCCTGGTGGAGTACTTCACCGGTCTCGTGAACAAATATCAGAAGGAATTTGGCAACCTGATGAACAAGATGCAGGATGACCATCTCATTTCCTATACCGGACAGGAATACGGCAAGAGCGGTAGCATCCTTCGCGAAGTGGATCTCAATAGAACTCTGGACAACATCGTACAGTACATGCTGGTAAATAAGACCATGCCGATGCTCAGCAAGCGTGCGCTGACCGATCTGGCGGTGGCTCATATCCTTGGGAGCCGCGAGATTGATATGTACTCGACGCCGGCCGGCATCTTCTATGGGAAGGAATCGTCTCGTCCGAAGGCGGGTGAAGAGGTGGCGGACAAACTTGCCAAGATGGGAAGCGTCACTTCCAAGAAGATCAAGTTCTCGGATATGGATGAGGTCCAGAAAGAGGCGTTCATCCGTCAGATGTACTCTCATGGCTCTCTCTTTGGCTTTGAACTCGGAGAGATCGAGCAGGGGTATGGCCGTGCTTACTTCCCGCATTCCGGATGGTCTGCAAAGACCGTGAAGGACTATTTCACCCGGAAACTCACCGAGGCAAAAGTCCTTTCTGCCGGTGATAGCGAGAAATATAGCCAGGATGTGCTTACGATGGCCTATAGCGCACAAACAAGGGGCGCCGCGGGGGATGATGGGGCGAAGACCTTTATGGCCCGTATGGAGGCTGGGAGCGACGTTTTCTCCACTATGCACTATAATGCCTCCCCGTTACGTGGTCGTAGCATGGATCCTATCACCGGGTGGGACGCCTCCCCGGTGGCACTGCTGCAGGCTCACGGGAAACTCATCAAGGAGACCGCGGATATGCTCTTTGCGGTCATGGGCAACCAAATGCTGGGTGAGTTCCAGAAGAGACAGGTCTTCGGCAATGGCGAGGAGGCTCGTCATGTCATCGAGTTCTTGCGCCGGTATATGAAGCAGTCCCTTGGATTCATGGATAAAACACCTTCGGAGCTTGGCGATGGTTATCAGTATGGACTGGAAACCAACTTCTTCAAATACCATAGCGATCAGTATTGGATCGACCGCATTAAGCAGGTATCGGACACCTGGTTCGGTCAGAAAGTGATGGGGGACTTCAAGCATATCGAAGAGATCGCCAAGTCGATGAAGTTCGAGGATGAGAAACAGCGGAAGATCTGGGTGGAGAATTCCAAGCAGACGTTGGCAGAGAATAAACTCTCTCAGCTCTCCCAGATGGAAGCAAAATGGTCACTGATCTCACTGCTCACCTCGATGAAGTCGTATGTGACCAACGTGGTCTCTGCCAATGCAATGACGCTCATCAATACATCAGCGCAGGACTGGTGGAAAGCGTATTCCCTGAAGGCGATGCAGGACGAACTCGGCTCAATGAACATCAAGAGCATTGCTGATGCACAACGTCTGATCGGTATCCTTGGCGGACTCGAAGGACAGTTCACAAAGGAATACTCCTATCATTCAATGATCGGTGATAGTGCGACCAGGGAAGTACTGGAGGCATTGAAACGCGATGGTGTGAATGCTGATGTGCAGGGCATTATGGATAAATATGGTGTCGGCTATAAACTGATGGACAAGGCTGCATGGTTCATGCGTCAGTCCGAGCGTGTAGCTCGCCAACATTCCATGCTGGCTCATTACTTCAACGCACGCCGGGCGCTCTCCATGCAGGGCTTTAATCTGGAGTGGAACGACCCGTGGGTCATTCAGATCGCCCGTGATGGTGTAAATGCTTCTCAGTTCCTGTATTCCAATGCGAACCGCCCAGCATTCATGGGAACAACGGTCGGAAAGATCTTCCACCGGTTCCAGCTCTATGCGTATAACTCCATTGACTTCCGGAGGAACGTCCTGAAAGCTGCTCAGCGTGTCGGCACTCGTCCTGGCGATCCTGCGTATGACCGTTTCCAGAGGATGATGGTGACGGATATGTTTGCGATGGGTCTTGCCTCAATGATGCCATTCACCATCTTCGGGTCCGCCTTACAGCCGCCCTATAACTATCTCCAGCAACTGGTCCAGTTCTTCTTTGGACGCAATGAGAAGGAGAAACAGGATGCGTTCTATGGCGGTCTTCCCTATCCTTTGAATATCACCCAACCGGTGACTCCTCCCTCGATGCGTGGATTCATCGGACTACTCAACTATGCATATTCAGGGGATCCGGAAAAAATAGAGCAGACACTTTATTCGATGGTCCCGGGACAGCGTATCATGCACGATGGATATAAAGCATTCACGGATGCCAAGAAGAAGAAGAATCCGTCCATCATTGTCGATGATATGACGGGACTTCCTCTGTTCAATTCCCAGTACACCATCCGTGATATGGAGAATCGTTCCGGCATGAAGCTGTATCTTGGGATGCTTCGCAGCGGGACATATTCAGATGGGACAAAAAAAGATGAGGAGGACATCAACCAATATCTGCGGTTGATGCCCCCCTCTCCATAGGAGGTCGCCTATGGTATTATCGCACCCGATGGGGTATAGTGAGGCGCTATGCGGTCCTCTTATACCCTATCGGGTATTTAATTGAAAGCGTATTCCGTTGTCAGCGCTGCGTCCATCCACACCACTCTCTCTGCAAGTTCCACCGCATCCATCTTCACATCGACAGATTCCCCTTCGGCATTGCCTCCCAGCATCACTCCGTTGCCGACAATAGTGAAGAGTGTACCGTCCTCTGCGATATAGTGGAATCCTTTCGTCTCGTTGGGAACGACATAGAAAAGTCCCTCTCCATCCACATACAACGAGTCTTCGTTACGCGCGATGGAGACGAGTTCGATGGTAGTACATCCCCCACCGATAGCTTGGGCCGTATGCTGGAATCCATTCTCGATCTCGATCTCCCGGATGATCTCATTCTGTGCATCGATCAGAAGTGCTTTAAGCATTGACTTTCCTCATAATAGTAAGAGAAGATCTTCATCGCTGATGATAGGATACAGATTTTTGAATTCTAATTTATCGGTATTGAAAGATGAAGATGCCAAGTAGCCCTCGGCGAATGCCATTCGTCTTACCATCTCATCCTGCCGTACTTTATCCATTGCTCTCTTTCGGAGTTCAGCAAGTTCTTTTGTCTGCTCACCCAGAGCGGAAGATAATCCTATCGGTAACGAAGTATCAACACCAATATCATACTTTTCCTCTTCCACAAGTTCAAAGCGGCCAGGATGAAGAACCGTACTGTCTTCAACTAAAGAGATATAGAAATTAGCATTATCTACTTTGCATTCAAGATCGACATTTTGAATCGTATAGATACCACCTTTTTTCAAATAAGAATATGGTTTTCTCCCACCACAACAATCGCTTTCTCCCGGTATATCGTCAAGATGCACGCATCGCACCTTATCACCCTTTTTGAACTTCTTTCGACCAGGCTCTTTAGAAGGAACTTCTTTAACAACAGGCTCAAGAACGCATTCTGGGAAATCCCATCCTCCATCCTCTATGATGTAGCCAGGCGTATCATTTTGCGTTGTTGTTGTTGTTGATCTGACTGTCTGCGTTGTTCCAATGAATCTGTCCATGCTTGATGTCCACCCTCTGCCCTTCATCTCCTGGTCATTGCCTTTGCGGACAATCCTTACTTTATCCCCCGGTTTGAATTTATGTGTCATACTTTGATACTCCTCTGTTGGTCTGTAACAATAGAAAGATAATGGTCGAGAAATACTTTCGCCGGTATCATGAATTGGTCCTGGATGATGAAATCGTTGAGTCTTACAGTCCGCTCGATGATGCCGCTTTGGTTGATCTCGATACCATGGAATTCATTCCCATCCAATTCAAAGAGATACATCCAGACCGATGTTCCTTCCAGATGGAATGCTTTATGCACCTTATCCTTTGCCAATTCACGTTCCAGTCTCTTCTTTTTCAGTTTGAGTGCTGCGATCTCTTTATCAAGAGTCTCGATCTCCGTCTGTACCGGCATTGGATTTTCCGAATAGGTGAATGGAATACATCGTCATGATGCCGCCAAGAAGCCAGATGGCAAATGGTACGATGATGAATTGAAAGAATGGTATATCTCTCTCATTAATGGGATTGCCAATGTGCCACCATATGATGGTCCCCGATGAGAAAATGAATATGAGGCCAAGAGCCAATAGCATAACAGCGGTACCCCTGGTGATGTTCATAATGATTATGTCCCTTCGATTTTAACATTGAAGGTGGGTGGATAAAGAGAATTGTCATACAATCGCGCTCCCTCTGTTGCGATGAGATTGGAAGAATCGAAAACAACCTCGTATCGATAGCCAGCAACATCGTCTCCAATAACATCCTCAATTACTCCAACGCGTCCCTTCATTCCAGCAATAGCAGATTCAAGAATTGTGCATTTCTTTCCAACATTTTCCTTTAAGGCGCCATATTTCTTATAGGTTTTTTCCATGACACTCCTATCAAACAAGGGGAGGTTTCCCTCCCCATGATTAGAATGTTATTTCTTTTCATCCACGGTTGTGGGTTTGGTTCCTTTGAAATTGAAAGCCAGCTTTTTCAATGCCACAAAGTCTTCTTCGAACAACTCGATGCGATTATCGTCATCCGTGCTAGCATTTCCCTCGCGAACATCGCTGACAAGCGAGGAACGAATGATGATAATATTTTTACCATAGCGCTTGCTTTTTTCCACCCATGATACCCATGTATCTCCTTCTTTGTCGTAAGAAGTGGCAAGAAATTTCGCTTCGCCAGATCCAACCGGCAACGAAAGCTTTTCGGGAACAATGATTTCCAGACTCATTTCTTCACCTTCTTCGCTTCACGCTCTGCAGCAGCCTTCTTGATCTCCGCATCGACATTCGCCTTTGCTTTCTTCTCAAGATCGGACTGCTTCACTCCGACCAGCGAAAGCACATCGGGATTGCTGTGAACATGGTAGGTCAAGAGTGCCAGCATCAGCCGGCGTTCGGGCTTGAAGTCCTTGGTCAGTTTGTCGAAGGTCTGCCGTGCTTTCGCATAGTCCACTTCGGCATATTCTTCCTTGTCCATCAGGCACCGGAGCACACGCGGGAAATGATTGTTGCCCAGCGTATCAAACACCATGGAGACCGACTTCTCATCGATCTTCACGATGCCGTTGAACAGGGACTCGAAGGAAAGCCGAAGTGTTTCGTTGGCGATGCGGTTCTGATACCGCTTCGCTGCACGCTCCTTCCGGTCCGCTTCGATCTGCTTCTCGCTGCGGGTATCCTTCGCTTCGGTTTTCTTCGGTTTCACCTGAACGAATTCGACCAGTTTCCCGGCCTTGGGTCCATCCACGATGATACCTTCCTTGCAATCCTCCGGAGCATCTTCCGCTGTTGCCATGCGCCATCCTTCGCTGTTGCGGAAGGTGTCACTATTCTCTTTGAAGAATTTTGTGGAGAGGGAAATGAGTCCACCCTTCACCGCTTTCACGAACTGCTTTGCCTGGTCCAGCGCCTCGGCAGTCGGAGCCGGTGTATCAGAGAACATCTCCTCATTGACCAGCTTCTTTTGGAGTTCTGCGGCCGTGGTGACACCGATCTTCCCTGTTCCATACAGGCGAAGGGTCTCTTCCGGCGTGAACTGACCGCGGAAGAGTCCATCCTGTACATCAGCCATGATAACCCGTTCCGAGTCCTTGTCGTCGCGTGTCCAGTGTGTGACTCCATTGAGGTTCGCGGTGTTATGATCCCAGTTGGCTGATTGCACCTTCTGTGGAGCCTGCGCCAGAAGATACAGGACGCGGTCGCTTACCACCGCCCCGGCAAGAACCGCTTTGGAGATGGTGGAATGCAGATTGCCGAGCGACAGCCGCCGTACCACATACTTCGAGTCCTTCGAGAGTGTCTTGGCAATGTCCTTGATCTGCATCCCGGAGGACTTCATCCGCAGGATGACCTGATACTCTTCCACCGGGTTCATGTTCTTGCGGTGGATATTGTCAGTCAGAAGAACGGAGAGTTCGTCGGTAGTATCGGTAACGATGACCGGAACATTCTCGAGTTTGAGCTTCTGTGCGCTCTTGAAGCGGCGCTCTCCGGCGATGATCACATACTGCTTGGTGTTCTGGTCGAGGCGGACCAGAAGCGGAGTGAGAATGCCGTGCTGTTTGATGGATTCCACCAACTCATCATCCGGCGTGCGGGACGAAGGATTGGCGGGATTGGTGACGATGGCCGATGTAGCCACATTGATGATGTTCATGATTTCCCTTTTTTCTTTGAAGGTGAAATGGTGAGAATGAATAGATAGTATCCAACAATGATCATGCACCATTGCCAGACCGGCATGGTGAGTTTGGCAATAGTGAAATTGGTGAATAGAATCTCTTTAATCATCGAAGAAACATCTTCCCTCTCTGATTGCTTTGCCATACATGGACCGCATATAACGATTCCACGTTGTCTCGGTCTCGATGTCATCGACACTTGAATAATCCCAGATGCGGATATATCGTTTGTGTTGCTGGCAGGTGAGTTTGTGTCTTGAGAAAAATGGAGAAATAAGAACGAATTTCAGTTCCACTCCCCACCCATCTGATTTCAGCAATCTTTCTCTCAGCGATTCGAGTGTTACTCTCTCAGGAACTCTTCTTCCGTTATCCATGTGCAGTGTTCCTCGCATTGTGGACAGATTTGAAGATCGATATAACTCGTCTCCGTGTTCGGTACGAATCGGTCGTGTGCTCCACAGCAGTTAGAGACCAATGTTTCGTGCGTACTGTGAAATAAGGTATGCATCAATGATGCCGTCATGCCGTTCATTGAGGTCTCCTGTTATTCGTTGATAGGCATTGAGTGAGGTCTTTTTGGTATCTTTGGTTGGTCTTTTTTTGTTCGGCTTCAGGACAATATCGGATGGAAGCCATATCTCTTTCTGCCATACTTTCGGTTGAACATAGATGATCTTCTTTGGATCGGGCTGGATAGTATGGACCAATGCATTCAGTTGCCCGGCAATAAAGCCGAAGTTGAATGTGGCTTTTGCCGCACTGCCAAAGATGGCGTGAACATCCTCGATGATAAAAACAATATCACTGGCAGAATTTCTAACCATGGCTATCATGCCAACAATGGCATCAGCAAGGTCATGAATGGCAATTCCTCGCTCTGAATGACGATGGAATTTTGCATTCAGACTTCCCTGCCAATTTGCATCACGAAGAACTACTGCTCCATTGAATCCCGGATCAATAGCAACAATGGGTCTCATGTTACTTCTTCTTTTTTCTTTTTGAGTGCCTCGATAACTTCCTGCTCGCAATACACCATCTTTGTTGTCGGTTTTTGTCCAAAGATGCCTTCATAGGCAACGTCTTTCAAATGGATGATTTCTCCGCTGCGATCTGCCTCGGAATGTTTAATACTGCGTCCATCCCATTTCCCACGAACTCCAACAAGCGCAATGAATCCATCGTCATAAAGTTTCTGACATTCGGGACACAATCCCTCCATTGCGGTGATGGTGTTCCGTTCCAGACTTTGCTTCAGCTTTCTGTCGAGTAATATCGCTCCAGTATCATAGGGTGTAGCGCACACCTCGCATAGATGTTGCTCCATGCTGACATGGGATTTTTCGCTCACGATCCTAACCTGAATGGCATAATGAGTCCCTTTTCCTCTGTATCTTGCGGAGTCACAAGGACTGCATGATGAGGTGAGAAGAATGTGAATTTGAGTTTCGTTCCCCGCAATGATGCCAATAATTGTTTCAGCAGTTCTGCATTTAATCCTATCTCGAATGCTATTGGTCTGCCCACTGATTGCTGAGGAATGACGGAGTCCACGTTGGGATATTGTTCCTCGATATGAGGGAAGTGACAGTTGTTTTGCAGGACAGAATCGTTCTCCATGATGGCGATAGGAGAAGCGACCTTCCCTTTCTTGGACAACTTTCTCCATTCTGCAAAAAGAGCGGATGGCATCGTTACGCTTTGGGTGAACTGTTCATCGTATTCTTCCGGTGAGAGAGGATAGATGACCAGAATACGTCCATTGGTAGCGATGATCCGTTTCTTCTCTGCATCCACATGGACGCCCATCATGGCAGGGCGTAATTCATCATCGGAACAGGCTTTCTCGATGTTCCCTATCCCTTTGGGGTCGATCATTTCTTCCCCGGCTTCTTTGCTTTCGCGGTGGTATCGGCAGGTGGAGTCGGAGGAGTGTAGTAGCGGAGTTTATAGAGAGCAGTCGTTTCACCTTTGAGTTGTTCCAGTTCTTTCGTCTTCTGTTCGATCATCTGCTGGTTCTGCTGGATCGCTTGGTCGAGAAGAGTGGTGGAGATACGCACGGTATCTGTAGTCTGGAACAGGAGAAGGAATAATGCGATCATCATTCTTCGAGTCCTTTCTTTTTCATGAAGTGTTTGAACCGTGCCAGAGCGATCTTCCTCGGAGGGAGATCATGATCTGTCAGTTCGTGTGATTGAACATTGTTATGGTGGAGTTGTTTTCGTGTTTCTTCCAGTGTTCCGGCAATGAGTCTCCAGCCATAAGTTCGTCCTCGCCGGGTGATGGTCTTATAGATATCGAGTGTCCAGGTCATATCGTAGCCCAAAAATCAAGTCTGCTTGCGTAGTGCTTCATTTATCACCATCCTTCTTAAAGTCAATAGACGGGTAATACCAATCGTCCTTTATGATGTGACCAATACCGTCAATTAGTCCATCTTTAATTGATACACGGATAGACTTTCCCGTAATTCTATCCCACACATCCACACCCGCAATTTCCATGCAACGATAAATATGGTGTCCGGCAAAAGATTCTACGGAATGGTGGTCAAATGACTTCGGTAAGTATAAAACATAACCGCCGAATCCCTGAGAACATCCACCATAATCAAGTGTAAGCCATACTTGCAAAAATCCTCTGTCACCGTATTCAATCTTTGCATGTGTAATAATTGCATTTTTGATTTCAGTTTTCATTTCTTCACCTTCCTTCCGATGGTGATTGTGGCTTCGTAGCGTTCTTCGGTTCCATCGGAGCCAAATTGCACTCCGTATTCTGCACCATTTTTGTCTTTCCAATTTCCGCCGTCACCATAGGTCTCTACATTCCCGACAAAATATCTTTCCTCGTTACTCGCTACTTCTATGCTTACTATCGCTTTCACCACTTTCGGCTTTTTCATTTCAATTCCTCCGGCTTAAAATCATCAACAAAATAGTTTCTCAATGAATTGGCGAATCCAACAACAGCAAAAATCCACAACCACACGGCTGAAACATTCGGAGACGTTATGCTACCGATAACAGCCGCTCCCGTAAGAAGTCCAGACATGAACATAAAAAGCAAAGACAATGCGTGGTTCAGTTTCATTTCACTTCCTCCTTTTTGCATTCCGTGGACTAAAGACTATACCTCTCAATGAGTTCTTCTCCACACACCTTCTTGATCTCTTCCAGCACCTCTTCTTCAAACTCATCGATACGTTCTCTGTTCTGATCGTAGAGGATGGGAAGTACATCGATCTTGATGGGATGCTCATTCTTATCATTCAGCACCGTCCACATCTCAACCAAACCCTGAAAGCCACCCTCTGCGGGGTAGCCCGGGTCTCCATTGGCAAGATAGCGGCGCTCTGGACGATAGTTCTCTGCCTCCCATACAACATCGTACGTACGTTCCAGATATTTAATCGTGTGAAGGTGTGTCATTTATTCTCCTTCCGGCGTATTCCAGATAACAATGGATGTGGACCATTGGATGGCAAGGATCGTAATTCCAATGGAATAAGCGGTGGAATGTTCTTCTTCCGAGATGACTTTCATCAGGAAGAGTGATATGACATCGAAGAAGGTGATGCCTCTCCCGTCTTCGTTGCCGAAGGTTCTGACGATGTTAATGATGACTCCTTTCTGACTGGATAGAAACGGAATGTATTACCTGCATCGAAATTCATCCAGCATTCAAATGGTGCCTCATCCCGTGCTCCCAGCGATGTGATACGTCTGAGTGGTTTATTGCTGTCTCCTTCGAAAGCAATGATCTTATCGGCCTGTTGTTCGACAGCGCCCGACCCCTTACCGGCGTGTGTAGTGAGTCTCTTCTTTGACCCATCGACATTCTGCACACCATGTTTGCTCACATGATGAATAGCGATGATGGCAAGGTTGTACTTATCCGCCATTCTCTTCATCTCATGAGCGATCAGTTCGGTCTTGGGAGTCAGGTCCATTCCCGGCACACTAAAACATTCCAGCGTATCCACGATGATCGCATCGAAGTTAGAGAGTGATACCAACTGCTCAAAGGCATGAAGGGTCACGCCCTTATTCGACACCATCTGGATATGGTCTGTTGCTGCCGCCAATGATTTTGGTTCCTGCTGTGTGTAATGTTCGATGACCTGCTGTTTGCTCATCCGGTGCGCCATCTGCATGAGTCTCCGATACATCAGGGTCTCCCCCACCTCGAAGTTCATATAGAGGAATTTCCGGAAAGGAGCATCCACACAGAGATTCTGTGCGAGCGCAGACTTTCCGAGTTTGGTGTCACCGATGACAACAACGAATTCTTTCCGGAAAATGTTAAAGTCTTCCTGCAAGTGAAGTGCTTCTTTCAAATTCAGTACGACGTTCTTGGTTCCTTCTGCAGCGAACATCCGAAGCTTCTCCTCCATTGAGGAAGAGGATTCCGGTGTCGCGTTGTTGTACGACTTGCTCTTATAAAACATGCACCGACTATCGCAGTGCTGTCTCATGATCTCATCGTTGCAGGAATAGGAATAGTTCTTCGAGAACACATCGCCGACGATCTTTCGTATCTCACCGACCTCCATCTGTCCTCTGGACCATTCACGCATCATCGCTTCGATGCCGGCTCTGGGGATCCCTGCCCGTTTATAGGCGGAGATCATCCGGAGCATGGAGATGTGTCTCATCCCCTTCTTCGGTTCTGAGGAATAAAGTTTCTGCATGCAGGTAACGATGGGAGTGAATCCATCATCGACCATCGGGGACTGACTGGAAAGTACGGTCTGTGGTTTCCTCTTATACTTTTCAAGCAAAGTGTTCGGTTCGAATTCAGGGAAACGGAATCCATTGCGCGGTTGGAGAGATGCTTCAATGATCTCGGCGATCGTACAGGTAAGAAGTTCTCTGGTCTCCAGCGGTATCTTATACCTCTGGGTCTTATAGTTGATGGTATTGGGGACGCGGATCAGGCGGGTCTTATCGTAGATGGTATCGAGTTCCGGGAAGTGTTCGGCAAAGGTCTCTTTGACCTCTTCTGCCAATTCAAAGTTCCAGAGATTCGGCACCACGAAATGGAACCCGCTACCGGAGTAATAAGGACGGATGTTGATATCGTCGATCTCCAGTTCATCGTGGAGACGATAATACAGGGCTTTCGCGCGGGTATGGACATACTCATCGCTTCCACTCCCCTTATCAACATCGAGAGTGATCTGGTCGATGATGGGCTTCCCCAGGAACCCCCGCACCGTTTTATAGGCGCGGAGGTGGTCCAGAAGGGTACCATCAAAGAAGAAGTGGGAACGATAGAGTTCCTGCTTCGTTGTTTGACAGAAAGCGATCTCTTTTCCGAGTTCGCTTAGGTGGATGCACCGGCCGCGGTTGGCGACAGTGCCTGTTGCAATTTCGACATATCGGTCACGGACACCTTCCATGTGTTCTCCTTTTCTTTGCCGATGAGTGTGAATGAGAGTCCGTAATCCCCTGCATGTTCACGGATGAGCCGGAACTTACGGGAGAGTGTGCCGGGATTGATGAAGATCTTCTGACTGACGAGTTCGTTCGGGAGTTCAAATTCGATATTATGAGTTGTGATGGCAACACTTAATGTGCTTACATTATCAAACACCACCCGATTGGCAATATACTCAAGGATATGCTGAATTGCAGTGGTCTTCATATCACGGCTCATAGTATGCCAGGACCTGGTCCTGATGGATGATGAACAGGATGCGTTCCACGAGTTCGCCTTTCTCATCCTTCTGCCACATATCTTCCTGTGTCAAAACGGCTTGAGTCAGAGCGTTGTTGGGAACAACGACGATCATACCAGTATTGATCATGTGGCCAATATTGACGATCTCACCACCATTGACCATGCCATCGTTGATCGCCACCACCACCCCGCGGCGATACATGGGAACAGAATTGGCAGGACGGATGATGGTCTGTTTCTTCGGAGCAGCATAGAAGTGGTCATAGGCGGTATCATGAGCTTCCGGTGCCGGCAGTTGTTCGATACCTTCGGGCAGGGTCAGAAGGGTGGGAGCCATCTTTTCTTCGTGGGCTTCCACATCGACGGGGAACATTTCGATCACGAGCCGTCCGAATCCTGCTGTGAGGTTGACGGGTTTGATCTGTGAGGGATGGAACATATTACATCTCCTTGTTTTCGGTGATCTTCCATGAAACTTTATTTTTTGTCACCACAATGATGATCGCATAATCTTTGTCGGGATTCTTACTCATCCAATCCTCAATGATGGCTTTGCGTGCTTCGGAAAGAAGTTCTTCGATGGGTCGTATCATATTTAAACCTTCTGAAAAGAACGAGGGTAACAGGCGGGGATTTCACCTATTACCCTCAGATTCTTTTCCAGTGATTGTTACGGCTGGGTCTGTTCGGCCAGCGCAGACGGGTTGAAGTCGGTTGCATCGTCCTTCACATGCGGCTTCACATACCCGGCAACGACATCGGCGTCATACTTCGCCTTGAGGAATGTCTTCGCATCCTGACCTTCCCGGGTCTTCAGATCGGCCAGCACGATACGGTTGTATGTGCGGTAGTTGGTCTTGCCGGTGGCGGGATTGATGCCGGACGGATACTGCAGCCGCATGACGCGCTTGCCGGCGAGCTGATCGAGAAGGGCCTGCGGGATGCTGTTGTCGGGATCGAGCTTCCAGTCGGACGGCTGCACGCGCATGTCGTTGAGGAAGATCTTCACTTTCATGGCCGCGCCCCAGGAGACGTTGCCGTCCACGATCTTTGTGTTGCCCGCGATGATGACCTCCGGGAAGAACGACTTGCCGATGTCGAGCGTCAGCTTCACGCCGACGTCCACCGGTTCGCCCTTCTTGTACACGTCCTGATTGCTGACGGATTCTGCTTTGGTGATGGTTGCTTCGTCGATGAAGATACCGGTGAACGGTTTCTGGTCATTGCCGAGTGACATAGTGTTGCTCCTTGCTGTAGATGAGTGAGTGAGTGGTTATTGAGGAAGGAAGATCTTGTCCCAATGCGTCAGGAATTTCCCGCTTGCATCGATCTCGGAGATGACCAGCTCCTGATTTTTCAGGTGTTCCGGTCTGGCTCCGCTGACAATATCGTTCTCATCCGATTTGAAACTCAGCGTATTCTTCTTTCCACCTTTTTCGCGTGCCATGTATCCGATGGCGTCGGCATCCTGACAGATGAGGGTCTTGAGTTTCCCTGTGAGTTGAATGTCCTTTGCCTGGATCTCCTTTCCTTGTTTTGAGACAGAGGTGAGTTTGATGTGACCGGTGATGATGAGACCCTTGGTAAAGCATCCATCGAAGAGACTGTAGATCTGTTTAAATGCAGTTCGCAGATATTCATATCCGGCACCATTTGGCAGTTCAGAAACGACGTCTTCTCCGATAAAGTTCTTACCAGTCACCGATTTCTTATAGATATATACTGCCAACGCGCGAGCCAGTTCTTCCATGCCCGTAGCGGTATCGATGGAGATGTAATCGTAGAACTGCTTGGTGGACTTGATCTCATCGGTCAGTTCCTTGAGGATGGTGAACCGACCTTTACCCGCGAGTGCGGCTTCTTTCTTGAGGTTGAACTTGATGCCGGAAACGAATTCGGAGCCGTCTTCGGTATCGATGATGAGGTTGTTCGGGAGGGCTGCCAGTAGGGATGTTTTCCCTACCTTGGTGTGGGAGAAGATGAACAATCTACGCGGGTTTTTGAGCGCCGCCGTCTGATAGGTCGGTAGCATCGGTTCCTTCCGGATAGTGATGGGAGATGATGAGTTTTATTGCTTCCATGCGAATATCGCTATGGACAGAAGTGAAGGAATCAATATACGCAATCCGAGAGAAAATATCACTGCTGTGAATCAGCGCTTTGTCTTTGAGTTCTTCCGCTGTCGGCGTTCTTGTTGCGTGCATGGCTTTTGATCCTCCGTAATCGGGCTGCGCTTCTGATAAGGGATTGTTCCACTTCCTGCATCCGTTTCATATGGATGCTTTCCTTGGTCTCCTCGATGACGAGTTCGATCATTGGCGGCCTCTTTCGTAGGAAGCCATGACCTCTTCCTGCTCTGCCTTCATCAGAAGTTCTGCAATACCTTCTGTTGAGAGAGTGAACAGGACATTCTCCTCATCGAATACCTTCAGCGGGGCCATGTGTGCTGCCCGGCGCTGGAGGTGATTGATCGTGACGGTCTGGAATGCTTTGCGCCCCAGTCCGCGTGCCACCGTTGTGTTTCTCAGCATAATTCTTACTCCTTCCGTGCATGATGATGAGATCGAATATCTCCTCCCAGTCTGTTTCCACAGAACCGGCAGTAGGGTGATTGATGATGACGCGATCCTCTTTATTGACTGTCCAGAATTCCCTAAATGTGCTCATACCTTCCCCCGTGATGCTTTTCGATACACGAATCCGAGATTTTGGTATTTATCATCCGCTGAATTATCGACCACAAAGAAACGGTCGTCAGCGCTTGCAAACGCGACCTCCATATCGCTGCATTGGCTTGAACTCACAATACTGCCCTGTTTTTCCGAGAGCAACAAAAATTCCACAGCATTCTTTCGGAACAGTTTCAATCTCTCTACCTCGGCGGTGAGCCGTGTAACGTGCCCCTGCTGTGCGACAATATTATCCTGTAAACGAAGACGTTCTGTGGTAAGGCGGTCGTTATCCTCTTTCCATTGCAGAAGATTTGTTTCTGCGTTGCGTAGTTTGTAGGACAATTCACGGGCTTCGTTTGCATAGTTTACCCGCAATTCCAACTCCTTCCGCAGTTGTTCGTTCTCGGATTGAAGAGAGGCGGTGGCTTCGGAGATAGAAGCGAGAAATCCAATCTTTCCCATAGTCCTCCACTCTTCATCTCCACCAGTTGAATACTTCTCCCACAGTTCTTCCGCCGTCACCGTGGGAGCCGTGGACTGTTGCTCTAATGCTTTCCGCAGAGTTTCACGCTCCACGGAGTCGTCAAGGATGGCGATGATCTTCTTCTCCGTGGGCTGTGCGGAGAGGGCTTCGGTGATGGCGGAAATCAGCAACGGCATGATAACATCCTGCTGTCTGCGTTCATCATCAGAAAGATGTGCGTGATAATTGGCATACTTCTCCGCTATCGCCTTCACCTGTTCGCTGTTCTGTGTCATGGTTGCTCCTTTCGTTTGGACTGCTGAATGAGTCTGCGCTTCTCTCGGATGGTGCGTTTAAGAGAGATGAGTTCAAATCGCTTCGGGAATGTATCGTCATCCCACTCCATCACTGTCGCCCATACGCCTTGAGCGGGGAAACGTTTGCGGATAAAATATGAATCATCGCACTTGTGAATCCGATACCTCGCCATTACCGCTCTCCTTTCTCCATCAAATGCGTATCTTTTTTATACAAAAACAGTTTTCTAAATATCCATGAACTGCCTCCGCCACCACAATGCTCGCATCGTTCTTTTACTCTTTCTGGATAAAAATCAACCTCTCCCTCGCCTTTGCAATGCCAACAATAAACAAGTGCCCTCACAATTTTGACAAGTATTTTTACAATGATGTCTGTTCCCTTATCAACCAGCCACAAAAAAGCAAAAACTACTACTGCAAACATCATAAGAACTGCAATCTTGTCAATCATAACTTTTTTCCTTTCTCCATCGGTGGGATGGACTCCCCTTCGATTTCGGTGATGAGTGATTCAATGCTAAGCGAAGTTACTTCGGTGCTACCCAATTTGGATTGATATTCAATTTCCCGTCTCAACCCATCCACCAACTTCCTGTAATTCGATTCCTTCTCTGACTCGGCGAGACGGTAGCAAGCAAGTCCAAATTCTTTTATTCTTCCATGTTTATAAAATAGTTTATGCAATTCACCGCTCATCAACTCTTCATCACTTTTCGGCATTGGTCCTCCTATTGGATTAAACATATGAATTTGAGCCGGCAGCGGGAGACAATCCCAGTGCCGGCTGGCGTTGTATTACGAGAACGATTCTTTGATGAGTGTGTCGTAGAACGCACGCTCACGTTTCAGGAGCTCGATCTTGTTGGACAGGTTGTACACTGCCTTCGGATCGAACTCCACCGCATCGAACAGATTGTGGATCTCGATCTCGTGACCGGCGATCTGTTCGTCGATCTGGAGCTGCAACAGTTCGATCTTCTTGCGGGCCTGCATGGCCTTGATCGGTGCTTTCAGTTTGTCGAGCAGGGCTTTACCGGCTTCGAGCACATCGGTGTATTTCGGGAACGTCATGGTGCATCCTCCTTAAGGATTGAGGTGATTAGTGGAGCATGAGCAGAAGGACGTTTTCCTCCGGCTCGGGTGAAGCAGAATAGATTTCCCAGTATCGCGCTTTGACCCAACAGGAATCAGTACCACCATCCACGCATACATAGATAGTGAAGTCCAAAGGATCATATTTCTTTACGATAGCGCATTCACCTACTTGTGCGGCAAAATTCTTTGTGATACATCGCACTCGGTCTCCAGCCTTAAAAACAGGTTCTTTCATAGCAGGCTCCTTCGATTGAGATTGGACAACCTCCTTTGTTGTTACAGTGGCATCGTAAGTATCAGCAGTGACGAGATCAAAGTGATCGATATGCATATAATATTTCATGCTATCTTCTTCGATCTTTACACTGTTATCATCTTTCCAGAAAACAGTATAGATATTGCCAAGTACAAGTCCAGCTTTCTCTGGCCAGTTATTTCCAAAGTAAGATGCAACAGTTCCCCTGGCGTATCGCACCTTGCTTCCAATCTTGATCGCAGAAGTCGTCTCTTTCTTCGGTTCCGTGACAAGTTCAAATGCTTCTGAGCCGCGGATGAATTGCTGATGATTGAATCCAGTACCATCAATAGAGATTCCATCTTTTCCACTGTAATTGAGATTCACCCATGTGACAACAGACTCTTTCCCATTGTCATTGGGATCTGTTCCTTTGCCTTCCTTGATCTGTCTTACTCTGTCTCCAATCTTGAATTTCTTCGGTGGTCTGTCCAATTTCACAACATCATTCGACATAAAAATATCATAATCCATTTCGACAAATTCAAATCGCATTGAATTACTGTAGCCAGAAAACTCTCTTAGAAAGAGTGATTGTTTACCGTTGTTTATGTCTTTGATGTAATACAGATTATCGTTACAATACTTCTTCTCGTATCGATAGATGTTTGCATCGGCGATAAGTCCTGGTGTGACCTCGGGGTAATTCATTTCGTCCTCCAGCATCCGATCTTATAGACCCTGCCATCCTGGTCGTGATATTCCCGCGTAGTAAAAACAGATCCTTTAGCGATGCGTCTGTTGTAGTTCGCACCAGCCACCTTGATTCTTCTGGATATCCTTTCGGGGACATCGCCAGGGAGCAAGTTGTGAAAGAAACAGTCCCCTATTTTCATATCGGGGAATGGATAATGGACATTTTTTTGTTTGCTTTTCGATCTCTTTCTTTTTCGCGGACATGGTATGCCGCTTTGAACCATGTAGTCATAGATGTACGACATAACACTCCTCTTTCAGTTGAATGTGAAATAGAGAACTGCTCCCCAGAAGATGAACACTGCTATCCAGACAAGAGCAGAACCAAACGCGCTGTACTTCGGGAAGTAGCTCATCGTTATTCTCCTTGAAAAGAAAAAAGAAAGAAGAGAGGGAGTCTATGGCAGGGGGAGCCATAGCCGAGTATCCCTTTTCGCCGGAACTCTTCTTTCAGTTGTTATACAGCATTCTTCTCGATGATCGCGGCAAGTGCCGGTCGAGCGAACCCTGCATGTTTCTTGTCGATGGTGATGGGAGCCAGATTGCAGAACGGGCCAATGATCTGACCGGTGAACTGCATCTGACTGATGACGCGGTGATGTTTGCGGTAATTCTTCACCTCTTCCTTGTTGTTGGAAGCGAAATAGTCACCGCAATGAGAACAGAAAAAGGAATAGTTCATTTGGCCTCCTGCAGGATACGGAGCCATTGGGAAACATTCCTCAGGGGAATGAGTTGGCGTGTTGCCAGAAGATGATTGAACCGCATGCGTGACATAGGATGACCTCCAGTGGTTAGAATTGTTTAGCCCGGTAGAATGCATTCAGGCTTGAAGCATGGACCGTGATCGTATGATCGGTAACGCTGCGGAAGGAGAGTCCCAGCTCATTCGCTCTGACCTTGATGTTCTCAAAAGAACGGTCGATGAGTTTCTGGAAGTGCATATTTCCGAATTTAACATGCAGCATACGTCTCATTTTTTCCTCCGTGGCTTAGCTTTGAGTTGTCGTTTCAGTTCATTGATGACGAACAAGAGAAGTTCCTTGCGACGCTTACCATATTCCCCTATCCATATATTATTTGTGTCAAGATACTGATCGATTGGTGATCTACGATTGTCTGTATGGACGGGATATATAGGATTGCCAGAGTAATGCTTCCACTTCTGACAGATAGCGTGAAAGACTGCCATCTGGGAAGGGTCTCCTGTATTGATCTTGGAGTTAGAACATATCCCCAACCTGCTGTCAAACCATCCATCGCCTTCCACCTTCTTTTGCAACGCAACAAGCTTATCAAGAACCTGTTTCATTACCTTCTTTGTTGCCATAACACCTCCCTGATGAATGAATATGTGGATTGTATCGAGGGCAGGATTCGAACCTGCATGGATGGAGTTTATTTTGTGTTCCCAGAACCCAGAGCCGAATTGTCTTAGCGGTAATAGAAATTTTACGGCTACGGCTTGTGTGGCTGTGCCACTGCCAACCATCCTATAAGGGCTTCACTTTAGCGTCTACCAATTCCGCCACCTCGATATAAATGATACCACTGGAGAACACGATTTGACCGGTACACGTACGGTCCATGTGTTTGACATTCCCGAGTCAGGGATAACCAGTGATACCATAAGATGTTCCTTGTGTCCAGGTCGCTCTCACCACACTCATATAAAGAAAGCCAGACTTCATGCCGGACTACACCTTCCGGAAACATATACCTTCTGGACCATCATATTCGTGCAAGGCTTTTACTCCTTATTCTTCCACGACAAGGAAGAAGGTAATTCCCTCGATGCACAAGGAGGTTCTACTTGTGTTCAGCAAAGAAACGGTCCAATTCCTTCGACAGAGGATGCCATCTAGGAATCTGACCGGTATAAAAGATGTAGTACTTGCTGAACATTGGTACGGGAACACGGGCTATCGCATGACTGCGCTCCGAGCAGAGAAGATCATTTGGAGAAAACGGATTCCGTTCATATTCTCCGCGCTGGAGAAAGGAAAGGAACTCATCCGATGTCCTGCGACTGATATACCAGCCGAGGGTAACCAAATTGGAGAATTCGACGATCGCTATCACAAGAGCGACAACCAACAACAGCAACAGAAGAAAATGCATGATCATATTCCTTATGAATGTGAATGGATTATTTGACTTCGATGGCAGGAGAGACAGTCATCTCTCCGATCTTCACGATGCGGATTGCCGAGGTTTTCACATCGGCAACAATACCGTCATCACTGATGATGCTCCGTTTCTCGAATCTATTCTTCGGATCCTTGGAGATATACTGTTCCTGGACCTGAACCTTGCGGCCCGTTGCGATATGGATAGCGGTGACGTTCATGTACGTACTCCTTGTGTGTGTGAAGGATATTTGATTGATGCATCAAAGAGAGATGATGGATTCGGAGCATGAGTTACCATGCCTTTCTGGGTTTGGCCTACTTATACAGCGTGGCTCCCAGTGGACGTCTCGCCCATTCCATCACCTCTTTTTGATACATCAATATATTCAGAGAACAGTCAAAAGGCATACCCGTCACCATGTCTCCACGGCAACGGGTATGCGTGATTCTTTACTCGAAGGAACCGGTGTTCTGGGCACCCGCACCTTTCGGAGCATGCACCAGATAATACGCACCACGTTTCCCGGTGAACTTGCTGAACGTCATCCCGTGTTTCTCCACGGAAGCGGACAGCTGTTGCTCGGTCTCTCCCTCGAAGAGCACCACACGAAGCGCGGTGTTCACACCCTTGAGGGAACCGAATTGCTTGCGTGCCATGTCCACTGCCTCGATTGCTTTGGTCATGGTCGGGACATCACGCTGTTGGCTCAACGTCTGATACTGACCGTTGCCAAGGGAGAGCGAAGTGTTGACGGTGATGTTGGGCATAGCGACCTCCAGTAATATAGTGAATGGGTTTGAGGGGAACGGTCAACGCTTTTCGTTGACCTTCCCCGAAAACCAAGGGGGGTGGGTTGTTTTATATATCTCCTTTGGATATTCTATAACAATTTTTTTAGAATTCATTTTTTGTATTGGTGATCTCTCTCCAACATTCTACCACAATTTTTTCAGAAATATTTTTTTAAGGGTTGACACTGGTAGGGGAAGAGTGTATCTTTGCATCAGATAGCGTTAGGTATTAGTGATCGATTCAAGGCCACGCGCTACTGATGGGCATGAATGATCGGGGAACCCACCCTGATCGAGAGCTTCCAACTGGACTTCCGCGATAGGCACGCAGGGCGACAAGATCCGAGCGGCGGAAGAAGGCGACCATCAGCGTTTGCTTGGGGTGCGTAAACCAAGTCATACCGATAATTCCTTCCTATGCTCTTTCTGCTCTTTCTGCGTACGTACTTAAGTATATAGAAACTATATACAGAAGCTATATAAGAAAGCGTATGAAGGTGAGTACGAAGGCTCAAAGAAACCAGAGCAGGCATAAGAGAGGCCCATGCTGCACCCCAGACGTTACAGACCTCCCATTGAATATTATTCCCAGAGTGATTGTCCGTATCCATGGAAACCGTGGAGGGAGGCCAGAGAGCCGGGGTGGTACGGGACAGATGACGGGTATGTCTGCAGGGTGATCAAGGTAGTTCCCATCAGAGAGTATCAGAGGAAGGCGACCCGCTACCGTATCGTGTTCGAGTATGGAGCAGGGTACGCTCATAATAAGTATCCGTATGAGCTGATGCCCAGACTCGAGAACAAGGCATCGGGATACCGGAACATTCCATGGTGGCAGGGGCTGGCCAAAGATGAACCGGGACTGGTGACTCGTATCGCTCTGCTTACTATCGCCGGGGAATTCAAGCTGGGAGCGAAAAGGTACAACAAAAGGCAGTATGAGTTCCTGCAGCAGCTTGGGGTGATGTTCTTTGGATCTGAGAATCGGTGGAGACACATTCGTACATTCATGAACCATGATGAGGTGGTCAAAGTGCTACAAGAGAGAGTCAATCGTTTGATGGACGAATATGGTATTAATGAGAAGAAGATCTTCCAGCTTCTGCAGGCCGCAGAGGACAAAGCATTGAACCAGGTAGATAAGATGGGGAATGTGGGGAACCCGACCGCCATCCTCGCCGTGGTGGACCGCTACGCCGGCCTTGTGGGTGTGAACTTCCGGCAGGGGAAACCGACCAAGGAACTGCCTTCCAATGGCAGTGGAGAGATTCCTTCATCCACGGGCTCCCATTTCGACTCGCTATTAACCGAGAATACCGATGAACCCATCCAGTCGTGACGAACTCCTTCGCCGCATCTCCTCCGGCGACCTTTTGCTTCTTGGCAAAGCGATCTCTCCCCAGAGGATGTACGCTCAGTCTCCTCCCGTTCACAAGGAGATCGCGTCTGCCTTCCTCAATCGCTCGCTCAAACTCCTGAATATTATTGCCCCTAGGGGTTTGGCCAAAACCACTTTGGTAACTCTGTACGTGCTGTATCATGTGTTCGTGGAGAAGACAACCAGCAGGAAGTTCGTTGTGATTGTCTCGAAGACACAGGGGCATGCAAAGTCCATTCTCGGCACCATCAAAGACATCATCGACTACTCTCAGGGCTTCCGCGCACTCTTCGGATATCATGGAGAGCAGGTATCGAAGCAGTGGCGCGATGATATGATCGAACTGGATACTGGTGATGGTATCGCTACCCGTGGTACCCGCCAGCCCATGCGCGGTATCAATCTCAAGATGCAGCGACCCACACTGGTCATTGTTGATGATCCAGAGGATGAGAACAATACGAAGACCAAAGAGGCGATGGAGCAGAACCTGTTCTATCTTCTGCAGTCCATCGAACCTTCCGTGGATGCAAGAGATGGGAGGGTCATCGTGATCGGTACTCCGCTGCATGAACTGTGTATCGTCCAGAAACTCTCGGAGATGGGTACATACAAGACTCTCTTCTTCCAGAACAGTATCGAGAAAGGTATTGCTCTGTGGCCGGAGATGAAACCACTGGAATGGCTCATTGAGAAGCGTGACTCCCTGAATGATATTGGACTGGTCCGCTCTTACTATCAGGAATATGAGTGTACCCTGATCCCGGGCGGTGACCAGATGTTCAAGCCAGACTATTTCCAGTATTATGATTCCGAATGCCATATCGAACACGACCGTGAGAATGATGCCTACTTTGTGAATCCTAAGAATGGTGTTCGTATCCCTGTGAACATCTATATGGGCATTGATCCGGCATCCTCCATTCAGCAATCGGCAGACTATTCCACCATCGTTCCGATTGCGATGGACAAGGACGAGAACATCTATGTGCTGGATTATTTCCGTCGTCGTGTCACCCCTCTTGAACTTGCTGATAACATCGAAGCATACTTTCACCGCTACAAACCGAATCTCACCACTATCGAGTCTGTTGGTTATCAGGAGATGTTGCGTAACTACCTGAGAAGCCGTATATTCATCCCAGGACTGGAGATCAAAGAGAATCCGCGCCAGTCCAAGTCCTCGCGTCTGGAGATGCTGCAGCCCTTCTTCGCTCAGAAGAAAGTATGGATGAAGAAGGAGCACCGCGAGTTGGTCGAGGAACTGATCATGTTCCCGAAGGGAAAGCATGAGGATACTCTCGATGGTTTGTATTACGCAGTAAAGAGAGCCAGAGCCGCGTCTCATGGCAGTGACGATGGAGACACAAGAGAGGCACTTCCGGAACACCTGCAGGTCTATGTGGAGTACTTCGAAGAAGAAGAGAAAGATTCCAGCATCCCCACCTATTATGACCCATTCGAGTAAGGGTTAAACCATGTCCGACTCCATTACCTACGACCAATTCAAGCAGGAACGTTCTGCTACCGGAGTCATCAGCACGGCGAACATGAAGCCGGAAGATGAAGCCGTCCTCTCCAAACAACTCTGGCAACTCTTCTGGTCCCACTCGAATGTGTGGCGCAATCAACTCATCGAGGACTGGGATTTCTACCTTGGCGCACAGAATTCCCAGAAGCAGTCAGAGACAGCGAAGAAGAGACAGCAGAAGACCTTCAACGCTGATGTGATCTATCAGGTTGTGGAACAGGCTATTGCTCTTCTCACCTCCAATCATCCCCGTTTCTCTGCCACTGGCACCGAGGACAGTGACACCAAGATCGCGCAGATCTTCGCCTACATCATGCAGCATGTGTGGAAGGATAACCTCGGCAATGCGAAACTGAAACAGACTATCCGCGATTACTATGTCGGCTCAGTAGGATGGCAGTGGCTGTACTGGAATCCGATGGCAGAGGATGGCAATGGAGAGTTCTGTCTGGACAGCATCGATCCCCGGCGCGTGTATGTCGATCCCGCTTCCCGCGATTTCTTCTTCCGCGATGCGGCGCACATCATCATCGAAACATTCCAGACAGCGGAACAGATGCAGAAGAACTACAACATTACCCTGGAGGAGCTGGCGCAGTTCGAGAAGATGGGTGAATTCCAGATCGCATCGACCCGTCAATCAGAATTTGATTCCGGCAGCGGTTCATTCGTTCCTCCCGGCCGCGTTGATTCCTTCCAGCGTCTTGATCGCTTCTCCCGTGTGAAGGTGCAGATGGTACGGGTAAAGAAGGACGATGAGCGTTATGAGCGTCTGTTCATGCCAGAGACTGCTCAGAAGACATGGGCAGATATGACCTGCATCGCCTCCAAGCGCGGGGAGATCACCACCTACTTCTGCCATCCCCGTAACGTGGCGAACATCATGAAACTGTATCAGCAGTATGGTCAGGTGTTCCATGAGGTGGATGATGGTCAGGGCAACATCACTCTCGCATCCGGCGAAGAGGGAAGCGGTTCCCCCGAGGGTCCGCAGCCGGTACCGGGAAGCACGACCTATCTTGCCCTGCTCTCGATGGAAGAACTGGTGAAGATGGGTCAGGTGAAACTCGATATGCCATATGTGGACCGCATCAAGCACTACGTTTCCATCGGCAACAAGAAATTGTACGAGGAAGTGCTCCCGACCGAACACTATCCCGTTGTTCCTCTCATTGCCTCCTTCGACCGCACTCCCTATCCGGTATCACCAGTGCGCCGTGTGAAACGGTCCCAGGAATTCCTCAATGCCATTCGTCAGATCGTCGTGACCCACGCCGGTAAGGTGGCGAACGTGAAGATCGGTTATCCGATGGGACGGTACAAAGAGGACAAGCTCAATGAGATCTGGGCGGACCCGACCAAGACCTTCATTCCGTACGATCAGGAACTGTCCTCTTCCGGTCTGCAGGTCTTGGCTCCGCCACCGCTTTCCAATTTCATCTTCACCCTCGAAGCGCAAGAGCGGAAGAACATCCAGGAACGTCTTGGTCTGTATGCGATCATGGATGGGAATCCCTCGGATGCTCCCAATACGTACAAGGGGACCGTTGCTCTCGATGAGTATGGACAACGCCGCATCAAGTCGCAGAGGGATGACATTGAGGAGTTCCTGAATCAGCTCGGCAGAGTGCTGGTGGACATGGTACCGTATTACTACACGGATACCCGCGTCATCCACATCGTTTCTCCAAATGACAAACCGCAGACGATCACTCTGAATGGCGGGAGTAAATTCTCCGATCTCATGGAGGACAATCAGTTCCGTATCGAGGATATCACGGTGGGCAAGTATGACATCACTGTTGTCTCTGGTTCCACTCTTCCCTCGAACCGGTGGATGCTCCTGGGTGAATACCGCGAGATGTACAAGGAAGGTCTGGTGGACCGCGAAGCCGTGCTCAAGAAGGCGGAGTTCCCCGATGCCGATCAGATCATGGAGCGTATGGATACCATCGCACAGCTCCAGCAACAGCTTGGCAGCGCAATGGAGCAGATCAAACAACTGCAGGGCGATATGCAGACGCGCGAACGCGAGGTCTATCATGCGAAGATGGAAACAGAAACGACCCGCATGAAGGCGAACATCAAAGCGGAGGAGACAAAGGCTCTCGCTGCCCGCATGATCTACGAGAATTCACTGACCCAGGCACGCAAACTCTTGAAAGGAGCATGACCATGTTCAACAATCCAATGTATGGCGACGAAGAGTGGACCCCATCCACCGTTCGTGGCATCAATGCCGGTTCGCCGGACGAGGAGTTTGACAACACTCCCGAGGCGCGTATCGCATTTGCAGAGCGTGCATTCAAATCAAGCTCTTCCCGCAGTGATCGGCGTGCGGCCTTCAATGATGCCTTTCGCGCTGCTCGTCAGGCAGGAATGCAGGAATTCATGTTCAATGGGATGAAGTATGCCGTGAAACTGGCTCAGGACGCCACTCAACGTGCCGATAAACTCCAGACGGTGGTGGATAAGTCCCAGGCGCATCAGACAGGACTCACAAAGTCTCAGTTTGATATGAAGCAGGCAGCTGCACATATTATGTCGCAATATCATCCTGCTGTTCCTCTCAACACACTCCCCATTCCGGAGGATGTATCTGAGCGCGAGGCTATTGGAAATGCCTACGAAGGGATGGCTGATGCATGGGGAGCATCGGTGGCTGGCGCTGGTGCACTTGGGATGGTGCGGAATCTTCCTGCTATTTTGCGTTTATTTCCGCGTAATAGTGCCGTAAAAATGTTGCCGGAAGGAGCACGATTTTTTTCTCCTGCAGAAGGTGTAGCATCGGAGTTTGTAAAATCGGCTCCGCAGAACATCACAATGTCGGCTTTGCGCGTTCTACGCTAATAGGATATTGACATCGTTCTACCAATTCACTATCTTCACACCATACGAAAGGCACTACAATGGCAGATTCCAAAAACATCGTTGCTGATCCTGCGTACCCGGGTAGCACGCTCGAACCAAACGATGAGTTCATTCTCGACAATCCCGGTCTTGAGCAGTTTGGTCAGGAGCTTTCCCGTCCGAACAATCCTGCTCCGGCTCAGGATGCTGTCAAGGTCGATGAACAAGGAAAGCCGCTCGATCCCACTCTTCGCGGACGCTATGAGTTCCATCAACAGCGTGCCGATCTCGCTGAGAACAAACTCAAAGAGATGCAGAAGGAGCTGGAATCGTTCCAGCAAGCCAAACCCCTCCTGGAGCTTCTGAGGACAGATCAGACTCTCCGTGAGACGATCAACAGCCATCTGTCTGGTGGGAAGAAACAGCCCGCTATGCAGGAAGCGCCACAGCGTCCTCAGTCCTATAATGAGGTCGAAGCGTATTCCGCTCCCGATTCAGAGTCGTTCAAATACCGTGTTGCAATGGAGCGGTACAAAGACTCACGGCTCGAAATGCTGGAGAAGGCAAATGCCGACTTCGCACGGCGTCAACAGGAAGAGCGCGAGGCCTATCAGCAACAGATGGCTCAGCGTGAAGCCCAACAGCGGTTCATTCAGGATGTGGTCTCTCTTGGCGTTCCCAAAGAAGAGGTCGCATCATTCCTCGGTCTGGTGAACAACGCCACCAAGGAAGACATGGTGGACTACTGGCGCTACAAGACGGGTAAAGCGAATGCTCCCCGCTTCAATGTCCCGCCCCAAGGAAGCTATCCTGGTCGTCCTGCTCCGGATGCCGGTTATACCGGTCCGATGGACATCAGCGAATCTCTTCTGGAACAGGCGAGGACGCTCCGATAACCTCATCCCATAAGGACTACGACAATGGCTACGTTCACCGATCCCCGATCGCTCTCGCGCGGACAGGACACCTCCGCATTCAACAGCGGTATCCTGTACACCGATCAGCGTCAGTTCTACGTCAATCCCTTCGCCTACAGCGAACTCTGGCAGGCGGCCACCCCGTTCATCTCCGCGCTCATCGAGCGTGCGAAGGTGATCACGAACCTCCCGGACCCCGTGTTCAAGATGTTAACTGTCTGATAGCATCTTAATTCGACTATATGTCTGGGAACTCCTAAAGCCCCTGTTCCTTCTTAGGGAATAACACAGAGGATGTAACAATGGACGATCAGCAGAAAAGACCTGTTTCAATCGACTTATCATGGCTTGCGGGGATGTGGGAAGCAGATGGAAGTTTCTCTCTGAATAAGAACAAGAACCAAACGAAGTATATTCAGTATGAACCACATCTGCAGTTTGTGAACACAGACCTGATGATTATCGAAGAAGTGATACGCATATTGAAAGACCTTCAAGTTGGGTATTACTTCATGTCCCGTATTCAGCCGGAGAACTTCGGCAAGAAACTGAAATATGAGATACGGGTACAAGGGATGAAACGATGCGGCAAACTCATTGGGTATCTTCTCCAGTATCTGCGTGGTCAGAAGAAACAACGAGCAGCATACATCAAAGAATACATCGACCTTCGATTATCAAAGCCTAAGAATCAGCGTTATGGAGACGAAGAACATTCTCTCTTTAGACGTTACGAGGAATACAACGAGCGATTGCAGGAATTCTCAACGACTAATATGTCGAACACGTACGCAAACCGTACGTGAAGATAGAGCCTAAACTGCATTGAAATTTGCAGAGCGATAAGCGTGAGCGATGTCGCCGCCTCTTAACGCCAGAGGTTAAAAAGTAATAGCATGTTCAGCATGAGAATCCGTGGCGCAAGCAGGAAATGACCATCCTGTCCCCGTCCGCCGCGACGATCTCCGATGACGACACGGGCATCACGGTCACGATCGATCACGTCACCGGTCTGCCGTCCAGCTACATCACGGCCAATGGCGGTCATGACTCGATCAAGAATGCTCAGTTCGAAATCTGGTCCGCGGACAAGACCACGAAGCGCGGCGTCGTGTTCGTGTTCTCCAATTCCTCCGGTACGTACACCATCAAGAATGCCTCTGCGACAGCCATCGCCGGCGTTGTGGCGGGCGACATCATGGTGCTGATCGGTTCGTCCTACGGCGAAGGTTCGGAGGCCGGTGAAGCGTGGGCCGATGAGCTGCAGGTCGTCTGGGGCAATACCGGTATCCACCGCACCCCGGTCGAAGTGTATGGTACGCTCATGCAGGCCTCGCTCCGCGGCGCGAACAAGGAACTTGCCCGTCTGCGTCTGCAGAAGATGTACCAGCACAAGATCCTTGAGAACAAGCGTCTGCTCCGTTCCAAGTCCACCATCGGCACAAACCTCGGTCAGAACGAGACCTTCTCCGATAAGACCCGTACGGGTGCGGCGAATGGTGTCTCTGGCTCGCAGGGCGGCCGTGTCCGCAATCCGTACGGTCTGATCCCGATGATCGAGGACTACGGTGTGTCCGATGCAGCGTCCGATGTCCAGAACCTCTTCGACTTCACTGCCGGCCTCACCTACAATACGTGGGTGGATGCCTCGGAGAAGATGTTCCAGTACCAGAACTATGACGGGTACCGGGACTTTTTCGTTGGTCCGAAAGCGATGAGCTACTTCTCGAAGATCGATGCTTCCGGCACGAACACCCGCACAAAGATGGGCATCGACATCCGCATGTCGGATATGAAGAACAGCAAACCCGACGGACAGGGTTACAACTTCCGCTATCTGGAAACCCCGTTCGGTGTGGCGCGTCTGATCCTCGATCCGTCCTTGAAGTTCGAATACAGCAACTACATGATCTCCCCGATGTGGGACAATCTGTACTATGCTGTGTATCGTCCCTTCGAGATCAAGACGGCGATCAAGGACAGCCGCTTCAACGGGTACGACGGCATCAAGGATGAGTACTTCAATGACACCGGTGTTGGTGCCACACTCATCAAGAGCCACATGATGGTGAAACTCCCGCTCGCCTAAACAGCGACTGGGGGCTTTCCCCCTTCTTCTCATCATCCTGACATGAAAGGATCACGACCATGAAACAGATTCTCCTCATCCTCGCTGTTCTCCTCACTCTGACCTTCGAGGCCTCGGCTCAGAAGGCATGGGTTCCGGGAGACATCAAGGGTGCTCCGGCTTTCTTTACCGGTGGCCCTCTACTGACATTGGCTGATACTGCAAAATGCGATACGACCAATGCCGGGAACACGATCTATTCTTCGGTTTTCACAAGCAACACAATCGGCCTCAAGAAGGTTCTGGTGGGATACGTCATCCTCGATACTGCGAAGGTGACGACCTCCACGGGTGGTCTTGGCGGACCGGTGGTTTCGATGGATGTGCAGGGTTCCTGGGATGGAACGAACTTCCAGACCGTGGTGGACTCTGCTATCTCGGCGAAACGGTTCAATAGTCTGACGGTGCGCACCGGTGGATTCAACTTCGGGACAGCCGATCTTTCAAACTATAAGTTCCCGTATTGGCGGTTCAAACTCCGTACGACCGGCACGCTCTCTGCCGTTGGTACGTGGCCGAAACCGGGGACTCAGGCAACGAAGCTGAAATACATCCTCGTTCCGCTCACCAACTGATCCATAAGGCAGGGAGGGAGAATATCTCTCCCTGCTTTCTACTTCCTTCTTTGGGGTATCCAATGAACACTCTTGAAGACCAACTGAATCTCCTGACGGGCGGGACCTTCACCTCCTCTCAGTATGATGACTGGGTTGCCCATGCATCGCGTCAGGTGGTGGACCTTCTCAAGATGGATGACCTCGCAAAGTTCTCCACCACTGTCACCATTCCCATCACAACGGGACTTGCTATCTCCGGATACCGCATCCACAAAGCCATTGTTGGCGGATATGATTGCATCGAATATCCTGCCGGCATGGAAACACAGATCGCAGACAGTGGTTCTCTCCACAAAGCATCGACGTTCACTCCGGGCTACATCGTAAGTGGCGGGCACATCAAGACGTACAATGGGTCCGGGAATGTGCAGGGCACTCTTCTTGGCGTCGCCTATCCGTCGCCCGATACCTCGGCAGCAACGACTATCACCGGCGTTCCTGAGAACCTTGTCCAAGCTATCCTGCTGCAGACCGCCATCTACGCCAAGACCTCGCAGTGGAAAACGGCGATGGCCACCGTGACTACGTACAACGATACTGATCAGGATATTGAGCTGGCGCAGTCCAAAAAGCAGGAAGCCGATGCATTGCTGAATTCCATCCAACTGCTGCAGGCGCAGTACGAATCCATCATCAAGTTGTATCTTGGTGTTCAGCAGAAGGAGGGTGTATGACGCTCCAGCACATGATAGAACTGATCCAGCTGACTCATCCAAAGGTTGGCTCCACCCTCCTGACCAAACTCATCAACAATGCAATGGTCCGTTTTGCCAAGGATTCCTATTGCACGGGTGGAAATAAAAGCAGATTCGATCTCTCTGGTGTAACGCTCGATGGTTCTTCATCTTCTTCTCCGGTAACGCTGACGGGGAGTGACGGGCTGTTGTTGTATGCCTATAAGGATGATACCATCGACACCATCACCATTCTACCGGCCAGCAATGTTCTCTTCTACGAGGGTTTCTTCCAGCGCAATAGTGTCGGTGGCCTGGTGAATGTGGTTTCGGTCAGCATCAAAGAGGACTCCACAGTGTACTTCTTCGATGTGTATGGAAACTCCCTTTCCGAATTCCCAAGTGATCTGGTGTATCTCGAAGCGTACTATGTGAAGAGTCCGACTGCCCTTTCTGCCCTCTCCGATGAATGCGAATTCTCGGATGAGTATTGCGAGGCGGTGGCAGACTGGGTGACTGCTTCTTTGTATCCGACTCGCGTGGATATGCCGACACTTGACCGACTGCAACTGGAAAAACACTTCAAGAATCGGTACAATGAACAGTATAATCGTGCGCTGAAATTCTATCGTCAGAACCGGAGCCTCATCACGGTATCCGGTGTCGTTGATTCTCCATTCAACTAAAGAGAGGTATCCCATGATTCGCGTAACCAATCCTGCGTATTCCCACAATGTGAAATGTGGACTCATTCTCCCCCGGTGGGCCGACTCCAATACCTCCCCCGACCCACAGGTTGCCATCGTTCCGCTTCCTATCGCCTACACCATTCTCAACAGCGATGGAACGATCAATAAGATCGTCATCGTGCACGGCGGTGGAAAGTATGCGACGGCGCCGACAGCGACGGTCACAAAACTGTCCACAGCCGGCACCAACTTCACGCTCAATGTGGAGATCGACAGCGATGGCTATGTCACCTCTCTCACTCCGACTCCGACCGGAAAGACATATGTGTATGAAGTTCCTCCGCACATCGTCTTCTCCGGCGGCACGATGGTGTCCACGGCCTTCGTCCGGGAAGACATGCAGTACGCTGTCAGCAACGGAACAGGGACTGGATACCGGATCCTTCTGCTCCGCAAGGGTGTGAAGAAGCTCATGGTGCAATGCGCCAATGGCACCTCGGGCGTGCGCATCTGCTTTTTCTCTTCCCGTATCTGGACACCCAATAAACCGTATACAGGAGCGGCTGGGTTCGGCAATACCGGCATCAGTCAGTATCTTGGCGATACGGGAGGCATCCTTGCGATTCAGGCAGCGAACATTCCTTATTCGCACAAAGAGATTCCTGTTCCCCAGGGTATCTTTGAAGATGCCGATGGGAAAGCATGCGATGGCTATGTGGCTTTCAATATCGTGACGGCGGGAGAAGTGCGAGTGCAGGAGGTATTCTAATGCCCGCGATCGGAAAGACCATCGATCAGTTGGAGGGCTTCTCAGGGACTCCATCCCTGGGGAGCCTTTTTGCTATCCGGGATATGACGCTGGCGAGCAGTGACCCCAATGCCACAAAGAAATTCAGCATTGCCGATTTCATCATCCTCATCCATTCCCAACGAGAGAACTTCCTCGGCTCCCAGACACTCACCGCTGGTAATCCGACAACAGTGTTATTCCCCGCGGCCTTTGCCGAGACCCCAGAGGTTGGAGTAGTGAAGACGCTGCAGGGTGGAGTTCATGTTGGAATTGGAGTGGATATTTCCTCCATCACCAATACCGGATTCGTAGCCACAGCACTCGAGGATTGCACACTCATCTATCTTGCAGGAAAGGTGATTCCCATCTCATGAAACATCTTCTCTTCATACTTCTTCTTCCTGTTTTTCTTTTTCCTCAGACCACCATGAAAGTGCAATCCCTTTATACGCGGGATCTGTACTCTCAGACTGGCGACACGATCAGGATAAAGAATCCTCTTTCTTTCCTGCACCGCACACTGCAGTATGGTCCCTATACCTATAACCTTCCCTATGGCTCCGGCACTTTAGCATTGACCACGGGCAGCGGCTCGGTAGGGAATGCGGACAGTCTTATTGGGTATCCCGGCAGCGCATTCCTCCGCTGGACCGATACCACATCATCGATTGCATCGAAGACATGGAGCAATAACTGGTTCCTCAAGAAATCAGACAGCACGCTGATCCGTACGTATTCCGATGCTTTATATTGGAAGAAGTCTATTCTCGACACCGCAAATAGGTGGGCCCCCAAAGGAACATACCTATTCCCGTCAGACACAACTTTATTCCGCACATTTTCCGACTCGTCTTATGTCACCAAGTCCACTGCTCAGGTGTTGACGGGGACGAAGTATTGGACCAATCAACAGTTTTTTAGAGACTCGGTATTCATAAGTGGAAAGTTAATCCACGGCTCAAGCAATTATATGGCAAGTCCATATAACGGGATGATTTCTGGAGAATACGACTCAATATATTCAACGGCATCATCGGCTGGTGGACAGAATTATGTTTGGGGGAGGAACAATACAATAGGTAGAACAAATCCAACGGGAACATACGGGAA